>ERZ869909.33-NODE-33-length-197153-cov-12.266831_pt1 | contig 197153 bp, 170 predicted proteins | sample MGYA00520892_ERZ869909 | MGnify/ENA primary metagenome ERZ869909 (study PRJEB32215, sample SAMEA104723947) | bioreactor metagenome | biome: bioreactor; feature: anaerobic bioreactor; material: water | place: China | collected 2015-03-12 ... | reverse complement strand
AGGTCCGTCTTGATGGCGGTGCGTTTCTTCATGGCGGGCGTCAGAGAACGAAATCAGGACAAGGCAATTTTACCAAGCACAGCGGGCAGGCGAGGTTTTTCGAGGTGCCCATGCATTTCCGGAATCTTCAAATTATTCCAAACAAGAAATTGAATCAAAAACCCAACCCACCAATGAAAACACTATAGCATATTCAATATCGATCCCATGATCATTAAACACTGTGGGTCGGGAGTTTCCGGACAAGCACCGTTGTGCTGGAGAACACGCCTTTCGCATTCTTGATGTGATCGGCGAACCCAAGCCGTACCGCCACCTGCGCGGAGCGGCGCTGGACTGCCAGCACGTCATGTCATTCATGACGTACTTTCTGCTGTGAATGACCAGCTGACAGTCAATCGACGCTGCGCCGCCATGGGGTGATGTCTTGCGTCGATTCGTCGAGATCGCCGCAAGATCAGGGTTTCCCTTCGCTTGCCGCCAGCCTGGCACGATCCTCGCAATGGATTGACCAGAAGCGGGGGCGTCTCCCTCGTGCAGCCATTGGTGTCTGCCCGGACACTCCAGCCCCCTGGAATGGCGCGCCGTCTCCTTTGGCCCCCGCTTCCTTTTTTCTGCCGCTCGGGCGAGGCAGGCAACACCGTCGCGAACAGCTCGCGCACCCGTAGGTGGAATCCCGGTTCGAGGCAGACACAAAGAATGAGATTACTGCACAGATTTGCACGCCACGCGGTGGCGCTGGGGTGGTTGCTGGTCGTCACCGGCCTTGCCGCGGCGGCAACCGCCGATCACAGCAAGTTCGAGGCCTTGCAAGGCCCCTTCGCGACCGGCGAGGACGTCACCCGCGCGTGCCTGTCCTGTCACACCGAAGCGGCGCGACAGGTCATGGGCACCCGCCACTGGACCTGGGAATACGAACATCCGCAGACCGGTGAGAAACTGGGCAAGAAGACCATGCTCAACGGCTTCTGCATCGGCGACCGCTCCAACGAGGCCTTTTGCAACTCCTGTCATGTCGGCTATGGCTGGGAAGACGAGACGTTCGACTTCACCAATGAGACCAAGGTCGATTGCCTGGCCTGTCACAACACCGGAGACTACGTGAAGGCGCGCGGCCTGGCCGGCCACCCCGCCTACGAGCGCACCGAGTATCCACCGGGGTCCGGCAAGTTCTACGATCCGGTGGATCTGGTTTCGGTGGCGCGCAAGGTCGGGCCGACCTCGCGCGAAACCTGTGGCAGCTGCCATTACTATGGCGGCGGCGGCGACGGCGTCAAGCACGGCGACCTCGATTCGTCGCTGAACGACCCACATCGCGACCTCGACGTGCACATGGCCTCCGACGGTCTCAACTTTACCTGCAGCGACTGCCACCAGACCGACGAGCACGTCGTCCCCGGCAGCCGCATCCAGATGACCGCAGCCGACCCGCACGGACCGCTGCTGCGCGGTCAGCAAAGTGATCGCAACCCCGCCACCTGTCAGGCCTGTCATGGTGACAAACCGCACAGGGAGAGCTTTCTCCACGCCGAACGGCTGAACCAGCACACCAACACGCTGGCGTGCCAGAGCTGCCATATTCCGAGCTTCGCCCGCGGCGGCGTGCCGACCAAGATGGGCTGGGACTGGTCCGTCGCCGGCCGCCTGGACGAAAACGGCAAGCCCATGATCCTCAAGGACGAGAACGGACACACCATCTACGACAGCCGCAAGGGCAGCTTCGTCAATGGCGAGCACGTCGTCCCGGTCTATCAATGGTTCGACGGCTCGGTCGATTACCTCCAGCCGGACGCGGTCATCGAACCGGACAGGGGCCCGGTGGCGATCAACCGCTTTCTCGGCAAACCCGGGGATCCGGACGCGCGAATCTGGCCGGTCAAGCTGTTTCAGGGCAGACAGCCCTACGACACCGTGCACAAGACCCTGCTCGTGCCGCAGGTTGCGTTACCCAACGACACCGCCTTCTGGTTCAACTTCGACTGGCCCAAGGCGCTGCGCGCCGGCGCCGACGCCACCGGCCAGCCCTTCAGCGGCGAGTTCGATTTCGTGTCGACCACCATGGTGTGGCCAATCACCCATATGGTCGCCCCCAAGGAACAGGCTGTCGGCTGCAATGAATGCCATCGCCGCGACGGCCGTCTGGCCGGCGTCGAGGGCATCTACCTGCCCGGACAGGACGCCAATCCGCTGGTCCGCCTGCTGGGCTTGATGGCCGCGTTTGGCGCGCTGGCCGGAGTGCTGGTCCACAGCGCCATTCGAATCGTGTTGCATTACAGGGGCAAGATGTCATGAGCGGGCAAACCGTCGAGAGAATCTACGTTTTCAAGCGCTATGAACGCTTCTGGCACTGGTCGCAGGCGGTGCTGATCATCTTCATGATGCTCACCGGCTTCGAGATTGCCGGCCTGTATCAGAACCTCGGCTTTCAACGTGCGGTGGAACTGCACACGCTGGCGGCGTGGACCCTGCTCGTGCTGTGGGCGTTCACGATCTTCTGGCAGTTCACCACCGGCGAGTGGCGGCAATACCTTCCGACACTGAAGAGAATCGACGTCATCGCCCGCTACTACGCCTGGGACATCTTCAAGGGATTGCCCCACCCGTATCGCAAGACCACGCTGCAAAAGCACAACCCGCTGCAACGCCTGGCCTATCTCGCACTGCTGGCGATGGTGTCGCCCATCATCTGGATCTCCGGCCTGCTGTATCTGTTCTACGCCTACTGGCCGGCCCTGGGCATCGACCGCTGGCTCAAACTGGAATGGGTCGCCACCGCCCATCTGGCCGGTGCGTTCATGATGCTGGTGTTCTTCATCGTGCATGTCTATCTCACCACCACGGGCCACAGTGTCTTCGCGCACATCAAGTCGATGATCACCGGTTGGGAGGAACTCCACGAACTCCACGAGGAACCGGAAAAGCCTGCCCGGCGGCCGCGCTGAGGCATCCGTTTCCGGGGGCGCAACGCCCCCTCCTGCCGGTTCGCCCCATACCCCGCAGCCAGCACACGCGACGCCCCGCCCCGACGGGCCGATCCTCGTCGTCGGAGCGGCCGCGAATGGAATCCCACGTCATGCCCTCCCCAGGCAGACGCTCCTGCTTGCTGCCACGAAGCTGACAGCAGAACTGCCATCCACGGCAGTTTTCGACTGGATACGGTGACCGATTCCCGCGTGTTCACGGGCTTCTGGTGAATGGCACGGTTCTCGCGTTCGTTGTAACCCGAAACCGACCCGGACGCACTCGATCATGCAGACCCAAGCTACGCCCACACCCCCTCCAGGGGACACAGCAATCGGCCTCGACACCAGTCGCTGGCTCAACCAGCAGATCCGCCCCGGCGCGCCCCTCACGCGCTGGGCGGTGTGTTTCGGCCTGTTGCAGGCGGTGGCGGTCATCGGTCAGGCATGGCTGCTGGCGTACGTGCTCCACGCACTGATCATCGAAACCCGCCCGCTGGACGAGGTACGCAACCTGTTCCTCGCCCTGCCATTGGCGATCCTGCTTCGCGTGGCGGCAGGCCTCGCGCGCGAGGAGGCGGGCCTGCGCGCGGCCCGCCGTGTGCGCGACGCGCTGCGCACACGGCTGCTCGATCAGGCGCACCGGCTCGGTCCGGCATGGCACGCCGGACAACAGGGCGGCGTCTTCGTCACTCGCCTGCTGGAACAGGTCGATGCGCTCGAAGGCTATGTGGCGCGCTATCTGCCGCAGCGCTGGCTGGCAGTGCTGGTGCCACTGCTGATTGTGGCCGTCGTTGTGCCGGCGAACCCGGTCGCGGCGGCAATCCTGTTCGTCACCGCGCCCCTGATCCCGCTGTTCATGACCGTCGTCGGCCACACCGCGCGGAAACGCCAGATGCAGCAGTTCGAGGCACTGGCGCGGATGAGCGGACAGTTTCTCGAGACGCTGCGAGGCCTGGTGACCTTGCGCCTGCACGATGCCCACCTGGGACATGCGGCGGTCGTCGAACGCAACGCCGAAGCCTTCCGGGTGCGTACGATGCGCGTGCTGCGGCTCGCCTTTCTGTCAGGGGGTGTGCTCGAATTTCTGGCCTCTCTGGCCATCGCGCTGTGCGCGGTCTATCTCGGCTTCGGACTCCTCGGCCATCTCGAGTTCGGTTTCGCCGACGGCCAGCCCACGCTGCTCGTGGCCCTCTTCGTGCTTTTGCTGGCCCCGGAGTTCTACCTTCCTCTGCGTGAGCTCGGCAGTCATTACCACGCCCGCGCCGAAGCGCTGGCCGCCGCCGAGCCGCTACGCGACATGCTCGAGACCACCGGCTCGCAGCCTTCCGGAGGAACGCGGATGCCTCCCGACGGAGCTCCGCGGATCGTGATCGACCGCATCGGCTTCGCCCATCGCGAAGGCGTGGCGGTGCTGGACGACTTCTCGCTCACCATCCAGGCCGGCGAGGCGGTCGCGCTGACCGGCCCCAGTGGCAGCGGCAAGACCACGCTGCTCCGGCTGCTGCTCGGGCAGCACACGCCGAGCGCCGGACAAATCGAAGTCGATGGCACACCGCTGGGTGAATACGACCTGACCGCGTGGCGCGAACACATCGGCTGGATGAGCCAGCATCCGCGACTGGCGGCAGCAAGCCTGGGCGACAACCTGCGCCTGGCCCGACTCGACGCAACCGACGATGCGCTGATTGAGGCGCTGTCGTTCGCCGGCCTGGGCGAGTGGTATGCGGCGCTGGCGGCCGGCCTCGAGACCCGCCTCGGCGAAGGCGGACGCGCCGTCTCCGGTGGCCAGCTGCGCCGCATCGCGCTGGCCCGCCTGCGCCTGCGCCCCACCCGGCTGCTTTTGCTCGACGAGCCCACCGCCAGCCTCGACCGCGAGACCGAGCGCATCGTCGTCGATCGTCTCGCCGTCCTGCGCCAAGGCCGTACGCTGGTGCTGCTGACCCACCGCAACGCACCTCTGAGCATCGTCGACCGCGTCGTGCGGCTGCAGACACCGTCCTCGCCGTCCTCCCCTTCCGTCACCATCGCCGCGACGACGCCGACCACGACGTTGGCCGCCCCGCTCACGACACCCCGGACCGTCCAACCCGCGGAGCAGCGACATGTCCTTGCCTGACCCCTTCCGTACGCCCCTTCGCATGCCCGTTCGCGCACCCCTTTGCGGCCCGATTCGCGAACCGACGCACGCCTCTGGCCAGTTCCGCGAGAACGCCGCCATGCTGGGGAGCTTCATGCGCTTGTTCGCCCGCGAACGCGGCTGGATGCTGGCCGGCCTCGGTACCGCCCTGAGTACGCTGCTCGCAGGGCTCGCGCTGTTCGGCCTGTCCGGCGGCTTTCTGGCTGCTGCCGCAATCGCCGGACTCACCCCAGCGAGCGCGCTGGCCTTCAACTTCTTCGCACCGGCGGCGGGGGTCCGTTTTCTGGCAATCGCCCGCACCGCCAGCCGCTGGGGCGAGCGTGTGGTGACCCACGAGGCCACGTTCCGCTTGCTCGCCCGACTGCGCTCGTGGCTGTATCGCGGCATCGCCGTGCTCTCGCCGCGCCAGCTTGCGCGTTACCACGGAGCCGATCTGCTCAACCGCCTGACACGGGACATCGACGCGCTCGACAACCTCTACCTGCGCTTCGGCGTTCCATACGCCGCCGCGTGGTTGACCATGATCATCGTGCTCGGGGTACTCGCCTGGTGGGATGCGCGTCTGCTCGCTCCCGTGGTCGCCCTCATGCTGCTCGCGCTGGTGATGCTGCCCTGGATGGGCTGGCGACTCGGTGACGACAGCGCCAGACGGGTCGTCTCCCGTCGCGAAGCGTTGCGACGCGACCTGCTCGACTGCGCTGAAACCGCCGAGGACCTTGCCCTGCATGCCGCCGCCTGGGAGCACCAGCGCGGCGCGACGCTCGCTTCGCATCAGGCCTTGCTCGACGCCCAGTTCATCCAGCAGCGCCGTGCCGCCTGGTTACGCTCGCTCCTCGCACTCGCCGCGGGACTGGTCGCCTGGAGCGTGCTCGGCATTGCCGCGACGCACTCGATCGAGACCGGAATGCCCGCACCCTGGCTGACGGTACTGCCGCTGCTGTTACTCGGCACGGCCGAGGCCCTGCAAGGCCTGCCCGCGGCATGCCTCGAACTCCCGGGCACAGCTGCCGCAGCCGGCCGTCTGCGGGCGCTGGTCGGCCAGGCACCTCATCCGGACTGGGTCGAGCGCGGCGCAAGTGCGGCCAACGGCACGCTCGAACTCGTCGGCCTCACCCACGCCCACGACCCGGCTGTACCGCTGTTACGCGACCTCGACCTGTCGATTCCCGCCGGCCGGCACATCGCGTTGCTCGGCGCCAGCGGCAGCGGAAAATCCACCCTGATTTCGCTGATCGCCCGCCTGGAGGACCCGGACGCCGGTCACATTCGGCTCGGCGGTGTTCCATTGACCGCCTTCGACGAGCCTGCGCTGCGCGCGTCAATTGCCTGCCTGACCCAGGATGCCTGGCTATTCACCGGCACACTGGCAGACAATCTGCGCATCGCTCGCCCGGCTGCCACCGACGACGAGTTGCTGGCGGTCATGGATTGTGCGGGCCTGACCGAGACCATCGCGCGCTGGCCCGAGGGACTTGCGACCGAAGTCAGCGAAGGCGGAGCCAGCCTCTCCGGCGGTCAGCGGCGGCGGCTGGCGCTGGCGCGGGTGTTGTTGCGCGACGCCGCGGTCACGCTGCTCGACGAACCCGCCGAAGGCCTGGACGCCCCGGCCGAAGCACAACTGGTCGCGGCGGTACGCAAGCGCCTGGCCGGACGCACGCTGGTGTGGGTCACGCACCGTGCGGACACTGCCGACGCGTTCGACCACGCACTGGTGCTGGAAGATGGCACGCTGCGCCCAAGCGGGGGCGCGTAAGAAACGGAAGAAACGGGAAAAAGAGCGGGGGCCGGAGGAGAGACGGGTTTGCGATCATCCCTTGGGGTTGGGGCGCCGGGGGAGACGACGATGACCGCACGGAGATTCAGGCCCCCGCTGTACAAAGCTCTATCAAGTACCGTGCCAGCCGTCCAACTCGCGTTCAATTCTGTTTATTTTCCGACACTTGAATCTTAAGCCGGGCCTGCCACGTGGGGAACAGCCGTTGATCTACGCCACCAGGTCCGCCACATATGCAGCAGACACTGCCATCGATGACAGCTGATGGCAGCAAACCTCCTCCACCACACCGAACACTCTTGACCCATCGGCCGTGGATGGCTGCGTGCCGCCGTGTTCGAGACATCGTCCACCGGCAGCGGCTACAGACCCGGTCCCGATGCGGATGCCGACCCATTCCGTGGCTACGCCCACCACAGGAGGATCAATTTCGGCGAGAATTTATCAATGCAATCGCATCGATCAAAACATTCGATCACGATTTGTTGCAGAATCACTTCACTTATTTATAAGTTTATGCTTATATACGCAAATATAAATCCGATCGTTACGGTCGCCCGAAGCTGCCACCGGCGCATCGCCGCACACCGCTGTTCGAGGAGGACAATCGCACAATGAGCAACCGGTCAAACTCCGCCAAACGTTCTCAGGAAAACACCGAGCCACCACAAGTTCTCTCGCAGCATGCGGAAGCGCTGCCACCCGGTGGCGCGTCACGTCGCCGCCTGCTGCTCGGCGCCGCCGCGGCACCGGTGGCCGTCGGCGCCGCGGCCACGCTGCGCTCCGCACCGACCCGCGCCAGCCTCCAGACCAACGCCCGCATCGTCGTGGTGGGCAGCGGCCTTGCGGGTCTGGCCGTCGCCAACCGCCTCGTGCGCGAACTCGACGGCGCCGACATCACCGTCGTCGACCGCAAGGAAGAGCACAACTACCAGCCGGGATACACCCTGGTCGGCACCGGCATCTGGCCGGTGGACAAGGTCATCGACCGCAACGCCGACCTGATGCCGGAGGGCGTGCGCTGGGTGCGCGAGATGGTGGCCGAATACGACCCCGACCACAACGCGCTGATCACCGACAGCGGCAAGCGCATCGACTACGACTACCTGGTCGTGGCCACTGGCTGCCACCTCGACTACGAACAGATCGAGGGCATGGACCCTGCGGCGATCGGTAAAAAGGGGTTGACCAGTGTATACAACGGTCCCAAGGCCGTGACCGAAACCTGGAAGGCGATGGACACCTTTCGCCAGCGCGGCGGCAAGGCCGTGATGACCCTGCCGGCCACCCCGATCAAGTGCGCTGGCGCGCCGCTCAAGACCACCTTCATGCTGGTCGACCGCCTGCGCCAGGCAGGCACCTTCGAGCGCTCGCAGGTGGAGTTCCATTCCGCGCTCGGCGTGGTGTTCGGCGTGCCGGTGATCAATCAGCGGATTCTCGAACGCTGGGCGGACTGGAACGTGCCGGTACATTTCAGCAGCAAGCTCGTCGCCGTCGACATCGACGCCCAGCGCGCCACCTTCGAGAGCCCGGAAGGCGAACGCACGGTCGAGGACTACGACTTCATCCACGTCGTGCCACCGATGCGCGCGCCCGATTCGCTGTTCCACAGCCCGCTGGCTGCGCAGGAAGGTCCGATGGCCGCCGGTGGCTGGCTCGAGGTCGATCGCGAAACCCTGCGCCACCGCCGCTACGGCAACGTCTTCGGCGTCGGCGACATCAACGGCACGCCGCGCGGCAAGACCGCCGCCACGGTCAAGCAATCGGTGCCCAAGGTCGTCGCCAACCTGATCGACGTCATCGCCGGCCGCGAGCCATCGATGCGTTTCGACGGCTACACCTCGTGCCCGATGATTCTGCGCGAAGGCTCGGCCTGGCTGATCGAGTTCGACTACGAAGGCCGGCTCACGCCATCACTGCCGATGATCGAACCGCTGCAGGACAGCTGGTTCGCCTGGCTGATGAAAGTGCAATTGCTCAAGCCCGCTTACATGGCGGTCGCAAAAGGGAGGGTCTAAGCCATGCCGCTCTACGAAATCTGGCTCGCGATGAACATCGTGTGGGAGTTCGCCCTCGCCAACCTCGCCATCCTGATCATTCTCGCCGCAGCGATCGCACTGCTGTTCGGCGCCGCCGTCGTCAAGGGCAAACCGGCCTGGTGCGTCGGCTTCAAGGTCGGCATGGTCGCCGCCGTGCTGGTCACGCTGGCCGGCTTCTTCTTCGTGCCGGCACTGATCGATTCATCGATCTCCGACCTGACCTACTGGGTGGACTGGGCCAACCTGTTCGCGGTGTCCGCGGTGTTCGGAGCGGCGGCGTTCGCTCTGTGCTGGCCGCTGGGGGCGATCTTCGCGGGCGGCAGGCGCCCGGGCGGCAGCGCCTGAGCCATCTCCCGCGCCCACCTCGACACCGAACGTCCTCGACTGCAGGCCCCGACGACCAAAGTCGGGCGCCTCACCCTGGTTTCAAGGTCGATCGCATCCGCACGTAAGCGCATCAGCATGCCGAACACAGGTTAAGGCACGCGCACATTTGGGCTGAATTCGAGTCAGAATGGCGTTTTCACCCGCCACCGACGGATACCCATGCTCGGATTCCTGCAAGGCTTCGCCTACGGCCTGTTCATCACCTGCATGCCCTGGTTCATCACCGGCATGATCCGCCCACGGCTGGCACTGCCCACCGACCCGCCACGCCGCCTGCATGTCTGGCTGCGCTATGGACTGGCGGCGCCCTTTCTTGCCTTCCTGCTGTGGACCACGTCCCTGTGGGGAGGCTTCTCGCCCAGCATCGCCGGCTGGATCGCGGGTCTGATCGCGATTCCGGCCGAACTCTTCATCGAACGGCGCTGGCGCGCGTGGCGTGCGGCGCGGGCCGCCGAGCAGCGCGAAGCCGAACGCGACCGGGCCGCCGCCCGGCAACGCGAGGCGCTCGAACGCGAGGAACGCGAAGCCGGACTGGAAGTGCTCGACCCGGCACAGCCGCCCCAGGGGGCGGACGACATCGTGCGCGCCCTGTGTGCCGCCAAACAGGCCCTGCTCGACGTCCGTCGCCCGGACCTCGCCACCGCGGCGGACCGCATTCACACGCGCTACGCACACGCCCGCCGGGTCATCGCGAGCAAGTTCGACCCGCGCGAGCTCACCTTCGAGCGCGCGGCGGAGCTGGTCGCCGAGGTCTGTCGCGGCACCCTCGACAAACTCGCCACGATGCGCTCGCTCGCCCACGGCACGGCCGGCATCGACGCCGATTTCGTGCGCAGGCGCCTGCAGCGCGACGGCCCGCACCTGGACACCGACGAGCGCCAGGCGCTCGAACACCGCCTGCACCTCATCGACAGCACCGAGCAACGCCTGCGTACCCTGCGCAGCGAGATCGAAGCCGCACTCACTGCGCTCGACGACACCACGGTCGCCGTCGCCGCCCTCGAAACCGCCCGCCCACAAGCCAGCGTCGCCGCCGAACAGGCGCTTGGCGATCTGCGTCGCTTCGTCGAGAACGCGGGGCTGTACGGGCGGTGAGGCCTGGTCCTTACCCCGACAACGGCAGCGCCACGCCCATCGCGCCGAACAGCCCACCACAGGCGCGATTGAACCTGCGTCCCATGCGCTCCAGCCATGGGCGCACGCGGTGGGCCATGCGCGCCAGCAGATACTCGACCGCCGCCTCGATCAGCGCAAACGTCAGCGCCATGATCACGAACTGCAGCAACAGGCTGCGCGTGGGGTCGATGAACTGGGGCAGGAAGGCGCCGTAGAACAGCAGCACCTTGGGATTGGACACCGCCGCCAGCACTCCTTGGCGAAACAGCGCGCCGCCGCCGCGCTCATGTCCAACCTGACCCGCCTCCAGCACTACCGGCGGCGCCCGCCACAACTGCACCCCCAGCCATACCAGGTACGCCCCGCCCAACCACTTGAGCACCGTGAGCGCCCCCGACGACGCCTGCAGCAAGGCACCGATGCCAAGCATCGACAGGGCGATGAGGGCGACGAAGCCCGCTGCGCCACCGGCAATCGTAAACCCGGTCTTGCGATGTCCGTGCAGCGCCCCATGGGTCAGCGCCAACAGACTGTTGGGGCCGGGTGTACACGAAAGTCCGATCACCGCGACAAGATAGATCAGCCACGTCTGCAAGGCCATTCAGGGCTCCGATGATGAATCAGCAAAATGGGGAACCGCCCGACCGCGCGCTCAATGGAACCGGGATCAACGACCCCGTCCTTTGTGCGGATGGGGGCATGCGCCGCTCAGGGCGCGACAGGCGCTTCGTCACCCGGCTTCAGCGCCTGCAGCCGCTGCTCGAACTCCTGGCGCAGTTCACGACGCAAGCGCGCCTCGCGATTTCTGCGAACCTCGTCCGGCGTACCCGGCACCAGCGGGGGGACACGGGTGGCACGGCCGTTTTCGTCCACCGCCACCATCGTGAAGAAGCAACTGTTGGCGTGACGAACGCGCTTGGCGCGGATGTTCTCGGCGACCACCTTGATGCCGATCTCCATCGACGTCTTGCCGGTGTAATTCACCGAGGCGAGAAACGTCACCAGCTCCCCGACGTTGATCGGTTCGCGGAACACCACCTGGTCCACCGACAGGGTGACGACATACTCACCCGCATAGCGGCTGGCACAGGCATAGGCCACCTGGTCGAGCAGGCGCAGGATGGCGCCGCCATGCACCTTGCCGGAAAAATTCGCCATGTCCGGCGTCATGAGAACGGTCATCGTGAGTTGGTGGGCGGGCAAATCCATGGTAACTCCATCGAAAGGGCGAATTGGGGCGTTCAATGATAGGGTATGCAAGACGGCGTCGCGCGTGCCGGTTCTCACCGCAAACCGAGGTCATCCAGAAACTCGGAGGCCGGCGCGGCGCCAGTCACCAGCAGATGATCGCGTGCGCGCGTGCATGCGACGTGGAGCAGCTGTCGTTCGGTGAACACACTCAGCACGGACTGGTACTCGGCGGTAGGGATGTTCTTACGCTTGGCGTCGACGGATTTCAGGATGGGTGCTGTGGCCATGGTGTCGGGTTGCCGGTTTGGGGCATATTTAACAATGGGTGGGCGTTAATTAAGGATAATCGACTTCCGTTAACTAACGAACAGATCAAGATAAGCGTCGAACGAATGGGTTCTGCATCGGGTGAGCGGTACGCCAGCGCACCGAATGGTTCTTGGGGTCGCACGGCATTGTCCCCCAATTGATTCGGAATGAGCATGACCCAGGCACCACAACCGCTCCGCCGTTCCATTCGCACGCAGCCCCTTCAAGCGCAATTTCCATCTCGGCAGCAGTGTTATTACCCGACTAATTTTGTCAGCTAATACGCTATCCTGGTGGTATGCTTTGAACAATGGTTGCGCTCCGCCACCGGGCAAAACCAAGCCGCTGCGCGCCTGCCCGGCAGAACGATTGAAGGAAGCGCCGCATGCCCTCAGACAACGATGCGTTTCACGATTTTCCCTGGTTGAAGCACCTGGACGATGCCTGCATGGTGCTCGACGCAGGCGGTCGGGTGCGGGCATGGAGCGATGGCGCGGCAAGGTTGTTCGGCTACCCCCTCGACCAGGCGCTCGACCAGCCGGTCGAATCACTGATCGTCGCGGCCGATCGAAACGACGAACAGCACCGCTTCATCACGGAAACGCTGCGCGACGGCGCCGGCACCTTCGAAACCCTGCGCCGCCGCAGGGACGGCACGTTGATCTACGTCGACATCACAGCGCGGGTGGTGACGCCCTCACCCGCCGACCAACCCTTGCTGCTGTTCTCGGAGAAGAACGTCACCTCGCTCAAGGTCGACCGCGACAGCAAGTCGCTCGAGACACGCTACCGCGAGTTGCTGGAGTCCACGCCCGACGGCATCGTCATCGTGAATCCCACCGGACACATCCTGATCGCCAACCGCCAGGCCGAGCAGCTGTTCGGCTACGCCCCCGGCGAGATGCGCGCCGAGCAGGTGGAGATCCTGCTGCCCGAGCGTTTCCGGAGGCAGCACCGGGGACACCGTTCGCACTACTTCGACCAGCCGCGCACGCGCGCGATGGGCGCCGGGCTGGAGCTCTACGGCCTGCGCAAGGACGGCACCGAGTTTCCGGTCGAGATCAGTCTGAGTCCATTGCGCACCGAGGAAACCCCGCTGGTGATGAGCGCGATTCGCGACGTCAGCGAACGCAAGCGCTTTGAGAAGGCCCTGCAGGACAAGAACGTCGAACTGGAACGTGCCAACCGCGCCAAGGACCATTTTCTGGCCAGCATGAGCCACGAGTTGCGTACGCCGCTGAATGCGGTCATCGGCTTCACCGACACGTTGCTGATGCGCCTGCCCGGTGAACTCAACGATGCGCAGGAGCGCCAGCTGCAGATCGTGCGCGGCAACGCCAATCATTTGCTGTCGCTGATCAACGATTTGCTCAACCTCGCCAAGATCGAGGCCGGACGCGTCGAGCTCAACCCGGAGCCGGTCGATTGTCACGCGCTGTTGCGCGAGATCGCCGCATCGTTCCAACCCCTGGCGCAGGGCAAGGGGCTGGCGCTGCGGCTCGAGCTGCCCGATGATCCCCTGGAGCTGATCACCGACCGCCGCGCCCTGAGCCAGATCATGATCAATCTGACCGGCAACGCGATCAAGTTCACCGAAACCGGGCAGGTACGGCTGGGGCTGATCGCGGGCACCACCGACACCGGCGCCCCGGGCGAATCATCCGTCCATGGCGAGCAACGCGTTGCCTTCATCGTCGAGGACACCGGGACCGGCATCGGCAAGGACGAGCAGGCGGCCCTGTTCGATGCCTTCGTGCAAGGGCGGGCGGCCCGCACCCAGGGCCGAGAGGGGACCGGCCTGGGCTTGCACCTGAGCCGCAAGCTGGCCGAGTTGCTCGATGGCGAGCTGGTATGCGACAGCACACCTGGCGAGGGTAGCCGCTTCACCCTCACCCTGCGGATGGACTGAGCGATGAGCGCGCGCATCCTGATCGCCGAGGATCACGCCGACAGCATGGCCTTGATGCGCTATCTGCTGGAAGCGCACGGTTACGTCACGTTGTGCGCGGCGGACGGTGAGCACGCTGTCGCGCTGGCGCGCGGCGAACGCCCCGATCTCATCGTGTGCGATCTGCAAATGCCGGTATTGAATGGTTACGGAGTCGTCGAACGGCTCAAGCAGGATGCGGCTCTAAGCAGCATTCCCCTGGTGGCCGTCACCGCCTTCTCCATGCTCGGCGACCGCGAGGCCGTGCTCGCGGCCGGCTTTGACGGCTATTTCTCGAAACCCATCCAGGCCGCGCGCTTCGTCACCGAGCTGGAACAGTTTCTGCCGCCGGCTTTGCGCGCCCCCCGGCGCGGCGGCGCGGGCGGCGCCACGGACGCAGGATCATGAGTACCATCGCCGTCGTCGACGACATCGCGGTCAACCGCGAGTTGCTCGCCGCTTTTCTCACTCCGCGCGGTCACCGCATCGTCGAAGCCGGCGACGGCCCCAGTGCGCTTGCCCTGGTCGAGGCCGTACGCCCCGATCTGATCATCTGTGACATCCTGATGCCGGAGATGGACGGCTACGCGTTCGTACGCACGCTGCGCACCCGTCCGTCGATCGCCAGCACGCCGGTGGTGTTTTGCAGCGCCCACTTCCTCGAGCCGGAAGCGTTGAAGCTGGCCGCCGCGTGCGGCGTCGCCGAAGTGCTGACCAAGCCCATCGACCCGGACACGCTGTACCGTGTCGTCGCCGCCGCCCTCGACCACGGCCCCGCCACGATCCGCCCACCGCCCCCCTTGCCGGACAACGGCTTCGAACGACGGCACCTGCACCTGATCAGCGGCAAGCTGTCGGAGAAGGTCGAACAGCTGCAACAGGCCAACGACAAGCTGGCCGCGCTGATCGAACTGAACCTGCAGCTGGCCTCGGAACGCGACAAGTCTCGCCTGCTCGAACACGTCTGCGCCGGTGCGAGACAGCTGCTCGGCGCCGACTACGGCACGATCGCGGTGCGTGAAACCGGCGAAGGCACGCAGACGCTGGTTCGGCACCGCGCCATCGATCCGGAGGCGACGACGGAGATCGGTGCGGTCGATCTCGGCGACGGGCTACTGGGCGACGTGATGCGCGATGCGCGCGTACTGCATCTGAGTTTCGACCGTGAAATGGGTGACCGGACACACGGCGAAACCGGCCTGCCCGCCGGCCACCCCGCCATTGGCGCGCTGCTTGCCGCGCCGGTCAAGTCGCTGGCCACCACGTATGGCTGGCTGGCGCTCGCCAATCGCCCCGGTGCTGTGTCGTTCTCCGATACCGACGCCGAGCTGCTGCGCATCCTCGCCGCCCAGACCGGACGGATCTACGAGAACGGCAGTCTGTATGCGCGGCTGTGCCAGCATACGAATGAGCTCGAAGCCGAAATCGTCGAACGCGAACGCGGCCAGCGCCACCTCGCCGCGCAGTACGCGGCGGCACGCGTGCTCAACGCAAGTCGCGACCTGGCCACCGCTGCGCCAGACCTGCTCGACGCGATCTGCTCCGAACTGGGCTTTGCCGCGGCGACGCTCTGGCGAGTGATCGACGACCACGGTGCGAGCCGCCTGCATTGCCTTGGCGTGCACTGCAGCCCGCGCGAAGCCTGCGCCCGTTTCGAGACGCAGACGCGTGAGATGACGCTGTCCCGAGACCAGGGGTTGCCCGGCCAGGCCTGGGCAAGAGGCACGCCGATCTGGTCCACCTCGCTCGCCGATGACCCTGATTTTCTGCGCGCCACCACTGCCACCGAACCGGGGCTGCAATCCGGTGGAGCCTTCCCGATTACGGTCAACGACCGGGTCGAGGGGGTCATCGACGTGTTCAGTCGCGAATCCGTCGAACTCGACGCCCGGCTGACCAACACGCTGACCACGCTCGGCATACAGATCGGCCAGTTCTTCGAACGGACCGCCCAGCACCAGCGCATCGTCCGTCTGACCCGTGTGTATGCCGTGCTGAGTGGCATCAACGCCGCCATCGTGCGAATCCGCGACCGCATGCAGTTGTTCCACGAAGCCTGCCGCATCGCGGTGCGGGAAGGCAACTTCGGCATGGCCTGGATCGGCGAGGTCATCGTCGGCACCGCCCGGGTGGTCCCGCTGGCGTGGGCCGGCATCGGCGACGACTCCGGTGCCGAACCGCTACCGCTGGGCGTAGACGGACCTTCCGGCGAGAGCGCCATCGCCGAAGCCATCCGCAACGCACAAGCGTGCATCGTGCACCATCTGCCAAGCCGCCACGGCAGCGGCAAGCGGCGTGCCGAAGCCCTGCGCCGCGGCTATCGTTCGATGATCGCGATGCCACTGCTGGTCGAATCGCGGGTTTGCGGCGTGATGGTGCTCTACGCCGAAGAGGCCGAGTTCTTCACCGCCGAGGAGCAGACCCTGCTCGAAGAGCTGGCCAACGACATCTCGTTCGCACTCGACTACATGGCCAAGCAGGATCAACTCACCTATCTCGCCCGCCACGACGCGCTGACCGACCTGCCCAACCGCAGTGAACTGCTCGACCGGCTGCGTGACGCCCTGCAGGATCCGGTTCGCAACGACGAGATGGTCGGCGTCGTGGTGTGGGACGTTCTCCGCTTCCGGCACATCAACGACACCTTCGGCCGGCAGATCGGCGACACCCTGCTGAAGGCACTGGCGCAGCGCTTTCGCGCCGCCTGCCAGTACTCGCTCAACCCGGCACGCATCGCCGTCGATCAGTTCGCCTGCGTGATTCGCGCCGAACATGACCTGACCGACCTCGCGCACCACATCGAGCAGACCACCCAGGCGGTTTCCGGCCCCCGCCTGATGGTCGGTGGCCATGCGCTACACGTCACCCTGGCAGCCGGCATCGCGGTACGCGCCCACGCCGGGGACGACGCCGACACCCTGCTCAGAAACGCCGAGGCCGCGCTGCGCGAGGCCAAGCGCTCCGGCGTCGGCTACCTGTTCTACGAGCCGGAGATGAACGCCTTCATCGCCCGCACCTTGTTCCTCGAGAACCGCCTGCGTCAGGCGCTGGAGCGCAAGGAATTCGTCCTGCACTACCAACCCAAGGTCTGCGCCATGACGGGCGCCCTCACCGGTCTCGAAGCCCTCATCCGCTGGCAGGATCCGGACAACGGCCTGGTCTCGCCGGCCGAGTTCATCCCGATTCTGGAAGAGACCGGCATGATCATTCCGGTCGGACAATGGGCCATTCACACCGCCCTCGCGGATGCGAAACACTGGCGCGATGACGAAGGCCTGACCACCCGCGTCGCGGTCAACGTGTCGTCGCTGCAGCTGCAGCACAAGGACTTCGTCGACTCCATCCGGAATGCCGTAGCGGGCTGGAACGGAGCGCCACCGCTTGACCTGGAAATCACCGAGAGCATGCTGATGACCGATCTCGAAGGCAATGTCGCCCGGCTCGAGGCGGTTCGCGACATGGGGGTACGCATTGCCATCGACGACTTCGGCACCGGCTACTCGTCGCTCAGCTATCTCGCCCGACTACCGGTCAATGCCCTCAAGATCGACCGCTCCTTCGTCTCCACGATGGTCATGACGCCCGAGCACATGACGATTGTGTCGACCATCATCTCGCTGGCCCACTCACTCGATCTCAAGGTCATCGGAGAAGGCGTCGAGACCGAGGAGCAGGCCAAGTTTCTGCGGCTGCTCAAGTGCAATGAGCTGCAGGGATTTCTGATCAGCCACCCACTGCCGCCCGAGCGCGCCCTGGACTTCATGCAGTCAAGGCGCTGACGCAACGTCACGCCACGTGCCAGTCGCCGAACCGCGAAAACACCCTGCACCGCATCGGGCGGCACTGATACAGTACGGCACCGCTCACGGCGGCCAAGCACGCACAACGACTTGCATCCAACGCACACGGGACACGCAGCATGCACATCTGGGTCGACGCCGACGCCTGCCCGGGCGCCGTCAAGGAAATTCTCTTTCGCGCCGCCGAACGCACCGGCCGTGCACTCACGCTGGTCGCCAATCAGACGCTGCGCGTGCCCGCCTCGCCACGAATCCGCATGATCCAGGTACCCGGCGGCTTCGACGAGGCCGACAAGTACATCGCCGACGCCGTGCAACCCGGCGACCTCGTCATCACCGCCGACATTCCGCTCGCCGCCGAGGTCGTCGCGCGGCACGCCACCGCGCTATCGCCCAGGGGCGAGCTCTACAGCAAGGAAAACATTCGCGAGCTGCTCGATCTGCGCAACTTCATGGACACCTTGCGCAACACCGGGGTCGAGACCGGAGGACCGGCGGCATTCGGCAGCCGCGACCGACAGGCCTTCGCCAACCGGCTGGACCGATTGCTGCGTTAGCTTCACGCCGGCGCGGGTGGCGGACAGTACATTGCGTTCGAAGGGCAAGACCGATAGAGCACATTCAGCCGTCGAGCCTCACATATTCCCCACGGACAGGCCGCAGTCCCACGAATCAGACCCGCAAGGCTCAGGAACGCGTGCTTTCCGCTTCGTCGAGGTCCTTCACCGCCATCTTGCGATCGGCGTGGTCCAACCCAACGTCGGCAATCGTCTTGAGCACCATGAAGGCGGTCAGCGCCAGCACACCGCCGCCGTCGAACGCACCGCCAAACATCACTCCGAGATGCATCGGCACCACGCGCAGATAGGGCAGAAACATCAGCGCCCCGAGGTTGGGTCGGCCACGCAGGTCGGCGGCATGCTGCGCGGCATAGGTATCACGTTGCGAGAACAGATAGCCGAGACCGCAACCAACCAGCGCGATCACTTCCAGTGGTCCGTAACCACCATGATTGCCGAGCAGAAAGAACAGGTAAACGAGGTGAAAGATGCCGAAATGGGCGAGAAAGAAGAAAGCCGTCGAGCGCTTTCCGGCTTCGGTTTCGGGCACCGGTCGTCCGTTGGATTTGAGTCCTTCGGTGCTGAAATTCTCCAGCGACATCATGCGCTTGAAGGCGAAATAACCAATGATGACGCTCTGCATCCAGAACGGCCACATCAGCCAGCCAAGATCCCATTTGAGGACAACGGCGACCACCAGCGTGGCGACGTTGGCGATGATCAGATTGCGCGCGGAAGGGGTCATCGTGATTTCGGAAGCAGATCTGTTCAGGCGTCATAGGATACCATTCACAACAGGAACCGCCGCGCCCCGAGCGCACCCGCACCTGCCCCGCAACCGGAGTCACTCGATGAAACCCCACTCGCCGTCAGCGTCGCCATCCGATTCGAACACGGATCCGCGCGCCGGGTCCTCTTCACCGACCGCACCCGGCTCCACCACCCGATCCGGCGCCGGAACCGGGTGGCGCCTGTCGCTGCCGCCGGTCGAAGAGATCGCACGTGAGGTCGACGCCACGGCGCCCGCACACGACATCGCAGCGGAAGCCCCACCGGAAGACCCCGAGCTCGCCAGCATGGCCGATGCCTTCGTGCGCGACGTACTGGCGGTCGCCGACGATACCGCCTCCAACCAGCAGCAGCGCGAGGCCATCGACGGCATGGGCATCGAGATCCAGCGCCAGGCCGCGCATCGCAGCGCGATGCTGCAGACGCCGATCCGTCGCCTCGCGCACCAGGGCGACGAGGGCGGGCCGGTGGCCAAGGCCCTGGTCGAGCTGCGCGGCAGGATGCAGGAGCTCGACCCTGCCCGCCACGACCTGTCGACCGGCGGACTGGCGCGGGCGCTGTCCTTCATTCCCGGGGTCGGCAACCGCATGCAGCGCTACTTCGCCCGCTTCGAGAACGCACAGGAAGCGCTGGACCACATCATCCGCGACCTCGAAGCGGGTAGCGACATGCTGCGCCGCGACAACATCACCCTGGCCGACGACCAGCAACAGATGCGCGCGCTGATCGAACAGCTCGGCCGCCAGGTCGAGCTGGGCCGGCTGATCGACCGCCGCCTGTTCGCCTCCGCCGCTGAACTCGCCGAGCACGACCCCAGGCGCGGCTTTCTCGAAGAGGAGCTGCTGTTCCCGCTGCGCCAGCGCATCGTCGATCTGCAACAGCAGCTCACCGTCTGCCAGCAGGGCGTGCTCGCCCTCGAGGTCGTGATCCGCAACAACCGCGAACTGATTCGCGGCGTCGATCGCGCGATCAACGTCACCGTATCCGCGCTCAACGTCGCGGTCACCACCGCCCTGGCACTGGCCAACCAGCGCCTCGTGCTCGACCGTGTCGAAGCGCTCAACAGCACCACCTCCGAGCTCATCGCCGGCACCGCGCGGGCACTGCGCACCCAGGGTGTGGAGATCCAGACCCGTGCCTCGTCGACCGTGCTCGACATGCAGGCGCTGGAGCAGGCGTTCACCGACGTCATCGGCGCAATCGACGAAGTCGCCCGCTACCGCCGCGAGGCCCTGCCCAAACTGGACGCTCAGATCGACCGCCTCGACCAGCTGGCACAGCGCGGCGGTGACGCCATCCGCAAGCTCGACGAAGGCAACGCGGCGGGGATCGCGGATGGATCAGGCTCGAAATAACAGCCATTTTTGATCACAAGTGAATGTCATCGTCGGCATCACCCGACCGGTCAGGCGTCCTCCCAGTTGCTCGGGTCCAGCAGACGGCGCGTGGCCATGTGGTCGGCGCGACGTTGCGCACCCCGCGACTTCTCGTGCACTTCGCAGCCGCGCAGCATCTTGGGGGCGGTGGCGAACGGGTTGCGTGGTGGCGCCGAGGGCGGGACGAGCATGCGTTCCTGGCGCAGATGGCGTTGTTTGCGTGTCATGGTGCGGGGTCTCTCAAAGCGTGAATTTCAGGAGGGCGGCAATCATGGAAATCTCCTTGGGTATCGGCTGCGGACGCGAAGCGTCCGCAGGTTGGTCGGTACGTAGGGAGAGCGCTGTCTTCAGGTCATCGCTCAGCCCTTGACGCAGAGCACCTGGCGCAGGGTGTGCACGACCTCCACGAGGTCGGCCTGGTTGGCCATGACTGCGTCGATGTCCTTGTAGGCGGCGGGGATCTCATCCACCACGCCACCGTCCTTGCGGCATTCGATGCCGGAGGTCTGGGCGGCGAGGTCGTGGCGGTTGAAACGCCGCTTGGCCTCGCTGCGGCTCATGCGCCGGCCCGCGCCGTGCGAGCAGGAGCAGTACGAGGCGGGGTTGCCGAGGCCGCGCACAATGTAGCTCTGCGCGCCCATGCTGCCGGGGATGATGCCGAGTTCGCCGGCGCCCGCCCGGATCGCGCCCTTGCGGGTGACGTACAGCGATTGGCCGAAGTGGGTCTCGCGTGCCACGTAGTTGTGATGGCAGTTGATCACCTCGTCGGTAACGGTGAACGCCGGCAGATGGGGCCGGATGGCGCCTACGACCAGGGCCATCATCATGCGGCGGTTCTCCAGCGCGTAGTCCTGCGCCCACTCCACCGCTTCGACGTAGTCGTCGAACAGGCCGCTGCCTTCGCTGAAGTAAGCGAGGTCCTTGTCCGGCAGGGCATGGACGTGACGTCCCATGTCCTTCTTGGCCGCCGCGATGAAGTAGCGCCCGATCACGTTGCCGATGCCGCGGCTGCCCGAATGCAGCATCACCCAGGCCTGCCCGGACTCATCCAGGCAGAGTTCGATGAAGTGGTTGCCGCCCCCCAGGGTGCCGAGCTGACACACCCAAGTATCGTTGAAGCGGCGCTGCATCTTCATCAAGCCGGGATGGCGTCCGACGATGACGTCCAGGCGATCGGACAGCCGCCGCGCCTGGCGGGCGTGCGCGCTGCCTTTCACCCGGCAGGACGGATGCTGCTCGAAGCCGACCGGCACCGCTGCCTCGATCGCCGAGCGCACCCGCGCCAGCGAGTCGGGCAGGTCGCGTGCGTTCAGCGACAGGCGCAGCGCGTTCATGCCGCAGCCGATGTCCACGCCGACCGCCGCCGGAATGATGGCGTTCGTGGTCGGAATGACCGCGCCGACCGTGGCGCCGATGCCGGCATGCACGTCCGGCATGGCGGCGATCGGATGGTTGAAGATCGCCAGTTGCGAAAGATTCACCAGTTGCTGCAAGGCCTGGTGTTCGATGTCGCGCGTCCAGATCTTTACGGGGACGCGCCCCTTGTTCAGGGTCATTTGAATGCCCATGTCGATGAGTCCCGATGGATTTTCGAGACCGGCCGCGCGTGGCGCGAGCCGGCGTGCAAAAACAAAAAGCCCCGGCAAAAGCCAGGGCTCGAAGTCTTGCGCGCGACCATCGACATGGCCGGCACCGCTTGCCTGGCTCGGGGCCGCGAGGCGCCCGAGCCGGAGCGATTCCGCTACGGCCAGCGCTCAGCGCACCTGAATATCCTTGTTGTGCTTGGCCGTCATGGAATGCTCCTGTATCGAGAGGGTTGAGGGGGCAGGGCGGGCCAAGCCCGCCGCGCCCGGGTCGCAGTCGATGCGATCCGGGTGGTACAACTCTAGGCCCGAGGTCCCGGTGATGTCAAAGACAAGTCCGGGAATTTTGTCGCTTCTCGGATACCAATGTTTCAAAAACGCAACAGCAACTGATTAGCGACAGGCCTTCAGGCCAGGGTTTCAAACCGGAGTCAGTTTTACGATGAATACAGCCAACTCCCCTCACCGGAAAGCACACATCCGGATTCCGCCGCAACCGACACCCGGCGGGCGGGAAGACGAAGCAAGGATGGAACGGGCCACAAAACGCTACCCCGCTCACCCGCGCGGACGATAATGCACGTGCCGCGCATCGTGCGGATGGGCATGCCCATGGCCGTGCGCATCCGCCCAGGTGGAGACATCGACGGTGACCAGGTTGAGGCTGCCGTGGCGCACGCCGCTTTCGGCGACGATGGATTCGGCGAAGCGGCGCACGCCGGCGGTCGGACCACGCAGAATGGCCACCTCGATGCAGTGGTCGTGGTCGAGATGGGCGTGCATGGTGGACACCGTCAGGTCGTGGTGGTCGTGCTGCAGCCCGGTCAGGCGTTCGGCCAGGTCCCGCTCGTGATGGTTGTACAAGTAGCTCAGCGTGGCGATGCACTGCCCTTCGTCGCCCTTGCGCTGGCGCTCGGTCTCGAGCTCACGCCGGAGCAGGTCGCGCATCGCCTCGGAGCGATTGCGGTAGCCGCGCTCGGCAATCAGCGCGTCGAAGGCTTCGGCCAGTTGCTCGTCGAGTGATATCGTGATGCGTTCCATGGTGGCTCCGGAGTCCGCCGCGATCCAGCGGCTGGCTCGATCATAGCCGGAAACTCTCGTCCTGCGACGTTACCTCTTGCCGAGTTCGACCCGGCGCGTGGCCAGAGCATCGATCAGCGCCGCATCGTGCGACGCGACCAGCATCGGCAACCGCGTGGCGGCGAGTGCGTCGCGCACGCGCGTGGCGGCTTCGGCGTCGAGCGAGGCGGTCGGTTCGTCGAGCAGCAACACCGACGGGTGCATCGCCAGCACGCCGGCGAGGGCGGCCAGGCGTTGCTCGCCGCCGGACAAGTCATGCACCGGCCGCGACGCGAGATGAGGGATACCAACCGCTGCAAGAGCCGTTTCGGCGTGCATGCGCGCGTCGATGGCGGTCAGTCCCTGGTTAAGTGGACCGAACTCGGCGTCCTCGAGCACGGTGGGGCCGAACAGCTGGTCGTTGGCATCCTGGAACAGCAGGCCGATTGGGCCGCGCAACGGGGCGAAATCGGCCTCCCGGCGACACACCCTGCCCAACAGCGAGATGCAACCACCGTCGGTGGGGACGAAGCCCAGCAAGGTCAGCAGCAGCGTGGATTTGCCGACGCCGCTGGGGCCAACGACGAACAGCCGCTCACCGGCATGAAGGGCGAGATCCAGCCCGTCGATCACGCACCGCCCGGCACGGCGCACCGTCAGTCCACGTGCTTCGATCAGCGGGGTCGCTTCGCGTTCGGCAGGCACTACGCCCCCTCCCGGGCGACCTCGACCCGATCGGACGCGACGGCCGGCGCCGCAACATCCCCGGTCGGCTCCGGTCGAACGCGGGGCGCAAAACCCCTGGCGCGCATTGCCATCTCGACCCGCTCCGCACGCAGCATGGCATGCACCAGCAGCAAGGCCACCAGTTGCGCGGTGACGACCACCGTGCGACGGTTGAGACCGGGGCGAAAGCCACGCGCACGCATCGCCCGCTCCAGCCGGTACCGCGTGTCCTGCAGCAAGCCGAGATAGCGCACGGTCAGCGCCATCAGGCGGGCGAGCTTGTGTGGCAAGCCCAGCCCGGCGGCGGCACGCGCGATGGCAAAGGCGTCGAGGCCGGTCAGCAGGCCGATGCAGATCAAGCCGATGGCGTTGGTGCGCAGACTGATCAGGGTCGCCAGATCGATGCCGGCCTGCGACAGCACCAAGCCGCCCGCGTCCAGTTGCCACGGCAGGGTCAGCCACACCATCGCGACGAAGAGATTGACCACACACAGGCGACGCAGCATCGTCTTCAGCAAGGCGCCGCCGTGGGCCGCGACGAGCGCACGCGCCAGCAGTAACAGCACGCCGAAACCGACCACCACACTCACCCGCCATGGGTCGGCGAGCATCGACACCACGAGGCTCGCCCCCATCGTGGACGCCAGGCGCAGGCGCGGCCACCGCGCACTCATGCGCGCACCGGCGTCAACGCGCGCGGCATCATGCGTACCAGCGCGAGCACAGTGAAGCCGCCAATGGCCGCATCGGCGATCATCACCGGCACGTGCGCCAGCGCCAGCAGGGCGATCAGCTCCGCGAACATCCGCCCACCCGCCAGCGCGAGCAGCGCCCCCGCGAGCAGCGCCGCGCCGCCAATGCCGACCACGCCACCGGCCACCCCCGCGAACAAGGCCGCCCCACGCGCCGGTACGGAGCCGTCCGGTGGCGCAACCCAGCCGCGCAACAAATAATGGGCAATCACCGCCGGCACCGCCATGATCAACAGGTTGGCTCCCAGCACCGCGAAACCGCCGAATGAAAACAGGGCCGCCTGCAACAGCAGCGCGACGAGCAGCACCGGAAACACCGCCCAGCCCAGCAGCAGGCCAGCCAGACCGTTGAGGATGAGATGCACGCTGCCGACCCCGACGGGCAGGTGAATCGTGCTCGCAACGAAGAATACCGCCCCCAGCAGCGCCGCCAGCGGCAGTTGCGCCTCATGCAGGCGACGCAGGCCGAGCGCGACCCCGCCAATCGCCAGCGCGGCGCTCGCAACGAGCGCCGGCGCGCTCAGTACCCCGTCTGCCAGATGCATGATCTTCCTCCGTACCACCCGCCTTCGCTCATCGCGCACCCTCGTCAACCGCCGTGCCCGAACCATGGCGACGACGCGACATGAACCACGCCGCCAGCCCGAACACGCCGAGAATGTAGCCGATTCCGCCGACGACATCCTGCACCCGGACACGCTGCTCGAGGCGGTGGATGTCCTCGCGCAGTGTGCGCAGCGCGGTGTTGAAGTGTTCGAGCTCGGCGGCACTCACCCCCGGCATGCCCGCCACCGGAGCGGCATCTCCCGATGGCAACGCCACGCCGGGCGCCGCCGGGTGGGGCTTCGCCTCCGCCAGCGGATCTTCGCCCGTGCTACCCGCCCCACTCGCCCCACTCGCCCCACTCGCCGTCGCGATGGTCGGCATGCCGGGAGACGCGACCGCAGCCGCCACGGCACGGCCGGCCACCACGATCTCGACACGATGCCCCTCGTCGCCTTCAGCGACCACACGGTAGCCCTCGCGCGGCGGCACCGCAACGGCAAAACGGCCGTCGGCACCGGCCACGGCCTCACCCAGGGCGACACCGGCCGGTACGTCGCCGGAAGCGTCGCCGAACACGTCGATAAACACCCCGGAGGCCGGCGACTGGTCCGAAAACGATGCGACGCCGATGATGCGCCCGCCTTCGAGCTGAGCGAACACGCGCAGTGCATGCGCCGACGCCGGTGGCGAAGCGAGCGACGAGACGATCGCCCCGATCAGCGCGACCCAGACGACTTGCCAGCGCCGCCGCGAAACGGGGACGCGGGTGCGATGCTCAACGCGCATCGGCTTCGAAACCAAGAATGTACTCATAACTGATGGTCGTGAATCGCGGATCGTCATCGACATCGAAGCGCTTGCCCGCCCAGATCTTGTTGAACCCCGTCTCGGGCACGATGCTCGCGACGCCATCCGCGTCGGTGCTCACGCCGTCGCCGTATTCGTCGAAAGCAAGCTTGATGCCTTCCACCGGCTGGCCGTCGATCAGCACCTGCAGCCGCATCGGCTCGCCGGCCACCGGCGGCGCAGCCGACAACGGCACGACTTCGAATGGCTGACCCCACGCGCGGGTCGCCGCTTCGCCCCATTCGACAATGGTCTTGTGATACTTGACCGCGCTGACGCCACTGACCGCCCCGGGCACTTCGTTCATGGGCCGGTTCACGCTGCGCCCGCCTTCCGGACGACTCCACACGCCGTTGTCAAAAAACACCAGCCACACCGCCACATCACCATCGGCGCGTACCCGCACACCGTCCGCGCGGTCGTCGCGATACACGGTCAGTGACGCGCCATCGGCGGCATGGGCCGCGACGGACTCGAGCTTCTCCGGCGGGTAGGTCTCGGCTTTGCCTTCATGCCCCCCGAACCAGACCTGCCACACGCCCGCCTCGGCGTCCTCGATTTCCAGCCACGCCGTGTGCGCCGCCGCCGTGCCTGCCAGCAGGGCCAGGGTCAGCGCCAGCGCCACAACGACACCGCACCAGCCACCGTGATGCCGTGAAAGCCCAAAACAAGCACCGCGTCGGATTATTGTTGCACCATAGCGGTGCGCAATTCGAGTCGTGACTTCCGTTCGAAAACGATTTCGGCTGAAGAATGAAACGGAAGAATTGGTCGGCATTCGGGTCTCCTGAGGCACGAGTATGCGTCCGTATGAAAATTTTCACAATTTTCCTACGAAAAGCAATACGCATGCCAAACCCCCGGAAGCGCGCCGGCCATCACCCGCTGTCTGCTCAAACCCGACGCCCGCACGCACCGACTCAGGCCCGATTACGTGGCGGCGATTTTCTGACCGGAACTGGAAACGGAAGCCGTGTTTGCGAAACCACCGGAAACTGGAAGATCAACGACCAGACAACCGAGGCGATCACGGCCCCGCAGCGCGCCCCCCGTCTTCACGCGGCAGGGCCTCAAGCGCCTGTCTCACATGTTGAAACAACGGCGGCAAATCGAGGGCAATCGTATTCCAGACGATCTCGAAATCGACCTTGAAGTAACCATGCGCAACGGCATTGCGCATTTGGTAGGCGAACGCCAACGGTAATTCCGGGTGAGCAGAAGCAAACTCGGCATAGTGCTTCTCAATGTTCCTGCTAGCCTCACCAATGATCTCGAGGTTGCGGATGACCGCGTCCTGCACCAGCTGGTTGCCCAGAAAGACCTCCGCATTCATTCCGTGGGTATAGCGACCAATGCGCTCGATGGCCTCGAGAATGTGCGACAGATAATCCGCCAGGCGTTGCTTGTCGCGACTCATACCGGAATCGCTTCGGCCAGAACCGTTGCCCGGAATTTCTCCGGTAGCGCCTTTGGGGTCAGTACGTCCACCGGCACACCGAGCAGTTGCCGCAACTCGTGCCGGATGGCACCGATATCGAACAGTGTCGTATCCGGCGCCGGATCGACGAGAATATCGAGATCACTTTCCTCCGTGTCGTCACCATGGACAACCGAGCCAAATACCCGGGGATTACTGGCACGGTGCGCGGTGACCACGCGGCGAATGGCGTCGCGGTTCGACGCCAGGGCAATGGATGGCTTCATTGCTGTTCTATCGCCTCTCAAGAAAACGCCGGGTCGTCTCAATTTTTCTTGCCCCCCTCGGAAAGCGGAAACGGTATTGACCGTTGCCTGGGAGCACTCTTGAAACCAATGCCGAACCACAGTGAGATTCGGGTTCAAGTATATGCGGGTGCCACCACCAAAGCAAAACTCACACAAGAAGTATGCGCCGCATCGCATCACGAACCCCGCAAACCCCACGCTACTGCAGCGCCGCCTCTTCCATCTGCAGAAACACGTTGTATGCGTTTAGGCGGTTGGCTTCGCGAAACGCCGGCATGCGTGCCCAGTGTCCCCAGTCGGTGTCATCGTAGGCTTCGTCGAAGGACTTCAGCTCGGCCACCGCATCACCCATTGCCTCGCGCAGAAACCGCAGGTAGTCACGCGTCATCGTCAGGTCGGCGAGCGGGTCGGTCGAAGCCGGCCCGTGCCCCGGAATCAACATCTCCGGTGCCAGCGTGATCAACGCATCCAGCGCCACCAGCCACTGCGCGGTGTCCGCGCTGCCGACGAACGGGATGCGGCCGCGAAACAGCATGTCGCCGGCGAACAGCACTCGGTCTTCGACCACCTCCAGCGCCAGATCCTCCGGCGAATGCGCCGGCCCGACATGCAGCACGCGGAAGTTCAGGCCGCCGAGCGCGAACGACGTGTCGCCATCCAGCCAGCGATCGGCCGGCACCAGTCGCGTCTCCTCGTCGACAAAGGGAAACAGATCTGCGCGACGCTGCGCGAGGCGCTCTTGCGCCAGTTCGGAATCGAGCACCACCCGACCCAGCTCATGCGCCCAGATCTCCACCCCTTCGTCCTGGAAGGCCTGCAAGCCGTAATAGTGGTCAGCGTGAAAATGGCTGACGATGACCTTGCGGATCGGCTGGTCGGTGAGCTTGCGAATCTCCTCGATCAGGCGCGCGCCAAGCACCGGGGTGCCGAGCGCATCGAACACCACCACGCCGTCGGCGGTGATCACGAAGCCGGCGTTGGACATGAAACCCTCGTTGGCGGCCGACGCCATGCCAGGTTTGCCAGCCACATACCAGACGTGCTCGGACGCACGAATCGGCGTCATGTCCACCGCCTGGGCCAGCGCGACGACGCTCAGGCACAGCAGGGCGACAACTCCGCGAAGAATACCCGGGGTGGCTCCTCCGACAATCTTAAACATGATCACCTCCTTTTATGCGCATATAGTCATACGCTAACAAAAGGCTGACCCGCCGTCGATCTGCGGTGCAGCATGGCCGGCCTCGTCGTTCCGCATAAACCCGTGCTGCGGTGCACGGTATCATTCCCGCTTTGAGCTGATTTCAGTCCGATTCCGCGCACGGAGGCCGTACCGATGAAAGAACGCGACACCACGCTGACCACCGACCAGAAGGCCCTCGCCGTCAATCTGGACAAGTTCAAGTACGGCTCCATCGTCGAGATCGGCGCCGGTCAGGAGGTGGCCCGTCGCTTCTTCCACGTCGGCGCCGCGGCCGGCACCATCGCCAAGACCATGTCCGCCTACGACATGGCGGTTTCGGATGACATCTACGGGCCGGTCGACCGCTACGTCAGCCGCGCACGCCTGATGCAGATGCTGGACAAGGAGTTCGAGCAGGTGGTCAGCCGCCTGTCCAATATCCGGCCCAAGAACACCACCTTCTTCGCCTACGCCGCCACGGTGACCGCGCGCAGCTTCAAGCAGAAGAACGAATGCCACGGCTGGATCGGGCTGCGCCTGCAACTGCATCCGGGCGCGGCGCCCAGCGACATCGTCATGCACGTGCGCATGCTCGACAACGACAACGCGCTGCAGTCCGAGGCGCTGGGCATACTCGGCGTCAACCTGATCCACGGGGCGTTCTTCTACCACACCCACCCGGAATGGATCGTCGAGGCGCTGGCCGATGGCCTCGGTTCGGACCGCATCGAGGTCGACGTCATCCACTTCGCCGGCCCCTATTTCGAGGAAGTCGAGAACCGCCTGATGAACCTGCACCTGATCCGCAGCTGGCTCACGCGGGCGGTGATCTTCAACCCGGACGGCGAAGTCGTCGTCCCCGGCGAACTGTTCTATCGCAAGCCGGTGATGGTGATTCGCGGCAGCTTCAAGCCGGTGACCAAGGTCAACGTGGACATGATGAACGCAGGCCGGCGCCAGTTCGCGCAACTCGCCGCGGTCGAAGAGGAGCAGATCGTGTCGCTGGCGGAGATCACGATGAATTCGCTGATCTCCGGCGACAACGTCGACAATGCCGACTTTCTGGCGCGCGTCGACCTGCTCTCCTCGCTCGGCTACACGGTGATGATCTCCGACTACGTGCGATTCTTCCGTCTGCGCGCCTATCTGCGGCGCTACAGCCAGAAGCCGATCGGCATCGTGCTCAGCGTGCGCGACTTCGAGGCCTTGTTCGACGAGAAATACTACGATGGCCTCGAAGGCGGCATGCTCGAGGCCTTCGGCAAGCTGTTCCCCGACAACACCCACGTCTACACCTACCCGTCCCGCCCACGCGGCGAGAGCGAGTTGATCACGCTCGACACCGTCAAGGTGCCGCATCATCTGCGCCACCTGCTCGCCCATCTGGTCGAGAACGGCAAGCTGGTCGGCATCGAGAACTACGACGAAAGCCAGCTCCATATCGACTCCACCGAGGTGCTGGCCGGTCTGCGACGCGGGCGCGGCGACTGGGAGCAGGCCGTGCCCGAGGAAGTGGCCAACCGCATCGTCGGGCGCCGCCTGCTCGGTTTCGACTCCGAGTAAGCACGAAGCGACACAAGCCTGCACGAACCGGACGAGACCCCGGCGTAACAAACGCCGGCCCCGCATGACGCACCGAACCGGCGCTACTGCTACACTTGCCTGCATGAGGACACGCCCGCACCGTCATGGCCCGGACCTACCCTGACCGTTGGCAGCACGTTCCCGCCGAGGGCGCGCTCGCCCGCGAGCTCGACACCCTGAATCTGCTCGCCGAACACTTGCCCCAGTCCTGCGCGATCTACCACCGCGTGCACTGGACCCGGGTGGCGGACGAGCACCGGCTGTCCGGCGAGGTCGATTTCGTCGTGGTCGGCGCATCCGGCCGGGTACTGCTGATCGAGCAGAAGTCCGGCCTGCTGGAGGAAACGCCGGAAGGGCTGGTCGCCGGCTTCTCCCGGCGGCGGGTCAATGTCAGCGCCGGCCTCGCCCACGCCGAGGAACAGCTCCGCGCCCGGCTGCAGTCGTTTCTCGGCGGCACGCCGGTCGCCCTCGACACCTTGCTGTACTGCCCCGATCATACGGTGCGCCAGTCCGGCAGCGCCGGCATCGACCCGATGCGCCTCGTCGACGCGACGCGGCGCGCGCACCTGCCACGCATCGTGCAGGCGCTCATCGAACTGGGACCGGATGATGACGCAGGCGAAGACACCCCCTCCCCTGCCGCACCCTCACCCGCGGCCAGCGCTCCCGCCCCGGCGGCGCGCGAACTGCGCGAACGCTTGCACCGCTTCTTCTCCGACCTGCTCCGCCTCGTGCCCGAGGTCAATGCGGTGGTCGGCCAGGCCGAGGCGCTGACCACGCGGCTGGCCGGAGGGCTCGCCGAATGGGCGCGCCAACTCGAGATGCAGCCGTTTCGCCTGCGCGTCAGCGCGACCGCCGGCAGCGGCAAGACCCAGCTGGCGATGGCGGTGTTGCGTGACGCCGTCGCCGCTGGCCGCCGGCCGTTGTACGTCTGCTACAACCGCCCGCTGGCCGACCACATCGAGCGCATCGCCCCACCAGGGTCGCACATCGCCACCTATCATCAGCTGTGCGACCGCATGCTGCGCGACGCCGGGCAGGCACCGGACTTTTCCCGGCCGGGGGCCTTCGCGCGCATGGAGCAAGACGCGGCGACGCTGGAACCGGATCAACAATGGCGCTTCGATGAGCTCATCGTCGACGAGGGGCAGGATTTTCGCGAACCGTGGCGCGACCACCTGCTGCGCCTGCTGCGCCCGGAAGGCCGGGCGTGGTGGCTGGAAGACCCGATGCAGAATCTCTATGACCGCCCCGAAGTTCCGTTGCCGGGATGGGTGCGGTTACGCAGCGAACGCAACTACCGCAGCCCGTCGGACGTGCTCGACCTGCTCGCCCGCGTCCACGCCCTGCCGCAGTCGATCCACGCCGCCAGTCCGATCGCCGACTCCGCCCCCGAAGTCGCGCTGTGGCACGACCGCGACACCCTGCTCGAAGCCACGCGACGCGCCATCACACGTGCCATCGGCCTCGGCTACAAGCGCGACATGATCGCCCTGGTCACCTACCGTGGGCGCGAGCATTCGCAGTTCGCCACGCTAGACCATCTCGGACCGCACCGACTGCGCGCCTTCACCGGCGACTACGATCTGCTCGGCAACCCGATCCACACCACGGGGGACTTTCCGATCGATTCGGTGCACCGCTTCAAGGGTCAGGCCGCGCCGTGCATCATCTTCACCGAGATCGACTTCGAAGCACTGGACACGATCACCACGCGCAAACTCTTCGTCGGCTGCACCCGGGCCAACATGAAACTCCTGCTGGTCATGACCGACCGCGCGGCGCGGCAACTCCGGCTCGAACCCACCCCCGCCCTGGCGCTTTCCGCCAGCGGCACCGCATCCTCCGCCGCCTGAGCTGCGCGCAACCTGCTCATCCGCTCAGTGCAATACCCGCTCGCCACCGCAGCAGCGCCGAAAACGCTTGCCGCTGCCACACGGGCATTCCGGATCCTGGGCCGTGTCACGGTCGATGAACTCCAGCGTGTCGTCCAGCGCGAGCTCGGTGATCCGCTGCACGATGGCCTCGATCGCGTGCGGCAGCTGACCGGTCAGTGCATCGCGGCGCTCCAGATCGCGTTCGCCACGCACCCGCGTACCGAACGTACCCTCGTCCGGCACCAGCGCCGGGTGCCCGTCGTCCTCGGCCAGCTCATGGATCGACCACAGCAACTCGGCCGCTTCGGGCTGGTCGAGAAAGCGCTCCCACTGCGCCCGGGCGTACTCCATCCCGCGCAGGAAACCCGCACACCACACCCCGCCATCCGAGAACACCTGCCCGGCCGACGTATACGCACGCACCACCGGTTCGAAATAATGCTCCGGATCGTCCAGCGCGGCATCGACAAACTGGATCAACTGACCGACCAGCTCGCTCAGCCGCCGCGCAACCGGATCGTCCGCCCCGCCGCCTGCGGAAGGTGCGATGTCACGCGAGCGCGGATCGAGCACCCAGCCCAGCCAATCCTCCATCGCCGGCGGCTCACCGGTGATCACCAACGCGGTGACGAAGCCATGCAGGGCATCGAGCGGCAGCGCCGGTGTCACCCCGCGCTGGCTTTCGAGCAGGTGTTCGAGTTCGTTCAGGGAATGGTCGGAAAGCATCGGTAAAGTCAAAAAATCGGAAACGGGCTGCAACACCTGAGATTGTACCCGTGACGACGGCAACGGTCGCGATCAGCTTGGGGGGATTCATCGCATGATTGACGCGCAGACCTCGCCAGGCCCGCCGCGAGTCCTTTCCGTCCCCTGCGCCCGTGCATACGGCCATCAAACCACGATGCATTGGTCACAATGCGATACACTGGATCGTCATCGCATCGCGCACCGGACACAAGGCCTAACCCATGAACACCACATCCCCCCAGACCGTCTACGGCACCGAGGAAATCCTGATCAGTCTGTGCGACTCGGTGAGCAAGGTACTCACCGCCGCCACCAACAACCCCATCCGCTATTCGGCCATGGTGCAGCGCATCCAGAAGACCTGCCTGAAACCCGACATCGGCTGCTTCGTGCTGTTCGACGGCGGTTTTTCCGGCCTGGTCATCATCAACTTCTCCGGCCAGGCCGCCATGGAGCTGTATGAGCAATACATGGTCGGCATGGGCATGGCGCGCGGAGACCTGGCCAGCTCGTTCACCTCCGACGAAGTCAGCAACGTCATGGGCGAACTGATGAACCAGATCGTCGGCGACTTCACCGGCAAGGTCGACCGCGAACTGCAGACCCACCTGACCCAGAACCAGCCCAAGATGCTGGTACTGAACAAGCAGGTCATCCTCAGCGTAGACACCAACATCGACCAGCCCGAGGCCCGCCGCGTCACCTTCTACACTGCGCGGAACAACGTCTTTTATCTGGAACTGGCCATCGACCGCACCGAATTCATCAAGCTGCGCGACTTCGTCCCCGACGAAGTCCCCGACCCCGACGCGCTGATCGACCAGGCCAACGGCGAACCGAGCAAGCCGCTCACCAAGGCCACCCAGGCCGACGACACCGACGATCTGCTCAAGTCGTTGGGGATGTAGTCAGGCAAAAGGCCTACCCCCGTCAGCCTAGCGCGGCGAGGGGCGTGGCACGATCGCTCATCCGTGGCACCCGCCGGGCGCTGCCATGCAGCGGCACCCGGCACAGTACGGATCAGCGCAGGCTGCGGCGCAATCCCTGCTGCAGCGTCCGCCCCTGACGCTCATCCACCCCCATCGCCCGCGACAGCGTGGCAGTATCCATCGACGCGACGTCACCCAGGGTACGCGCGCCAGCGCGCTGCAACGCGCTGACCTGACTCGGCGAGAAGTGGTCCCCCGGGAACATGATCTTGCCAATCCCCGGTACCAACGTGCTCCCAGGGAAGCTGCCCCGCTGGGTCAGTTGATCGAGGCGCGTGTTCATACCCAGCGCGGCGGCATCTTCACAAGGAGGCATGTAGCCGCCCGGACACAGCGGCACGGGGCAATTGGCACAACCCGCCGGCTCACAGCCACTTGGCGTGCACACACAGATGCATTCACCAGGCTCACTCTGAAAATACATGCCGCCACGCGGCAACGTCGCAAGATCGATATTGCGCGGTACCTTGCGCTCCACGCTGGCACCGCGCGGCACCCGCACTTCACGCATGCGCTCATCTTTCAGCGTCACGCCCACCTGCGCCAGTTGCAACGATCCCGCACTCGCACCCCATGCTTGCCCGGTCACTCCTGGCGCAACGGCATCACCCGCAACCGATGCCGAGGACATCGCACCTGCGACGCACACCAGCAGCGCGCCGCTTAGCCACCGACCCAACTTCATCCACCTTTTCATCCTGATCTCCTGTTCGATAGACATCGCGTCGCCAACCCGTCTTGGACGGTTCGATACGCCAACGCAAAGCTAAAGCAAACGTCGGCGCCATGCCCCCTCGATTCAAACGGGATGGAGGTAAGTAAATGCAATGGGAAATCACCTCTCGACCGCGACCGACAATCGCTTTCCTGTACCATTCCCCCGTCGTCTGCCATCCATGCCTGGAGGATCCATCGTGTCATCGGCCGTGAAGAACGCCCCCGAAAACCGTGCCCGCCCGCACGGCAGCACGCGACTGGCCACGCTTCTGATCGCCGGCGCCGCCACGCTGGGCAGTGGGTGCGCGATGCTGGCGCCGTCGCCTCCGCAAAATCAAACCAACATCTGCGAGATCTTTCGCGAACAACCCCGCTGGTACGACTACGCGCTCGATTCCCAGGAGAAATGGGGCACGCCGATCGCGACGCAGATGGCTTTCGTGCAGCGCGAGTCCTCGTTTCGCAGCCACGTCCGGCCACCGCGCAACCGCATCCTCGGCATCTTTCCGGGTTCCCGCCCCTCGTCCTCACTGGGCTACGCGCAGGCGCAGGACCCGGTGTGGGGCGAATACCGGGCCGACGCCGGCGGCATGGGCGCACGTCGCACCCACATGAAGCACGCCACCGACTTCATCGGCTGGTACAACCACCGCTCGCACAACCAACTGGGGATTGCATTGAGCAACCCGGAGCGCCTGTACCTGGCCTATCACGAAGGCCCCACCGGCTACCGTCGCGGCAGCTACCGCAACAAACCCCAGGTGCAGCGTGCCGCGCGCGAAGTCGCCGCGCTGTCGGCCAGCTACCAGTCGCAGCTCGCACAGTGCGAAGCCGAATTCCGCTGCCGCCGCTTCTACCAGATCTGGCCGTTCTGCCGGGCCTGAGGCCATCCCCGCCGCACCTCGACAGCCCCCGCTGCCTCGCGGGAATCAGGCTCGGATCCAACGGAAGCCGGCGGAACATGCCGGTGAGCCGGAAGTCCGAAACAGGAGACGGCCTCGCGCCGCCTCCGACCATTGCCGGCCCCAAGGAGCGTGCCCCATGACCCCACCTTTCCCCCGTCGCCGTCGCCTGCTGTCCATGCTTGCGCTGTCTCCGCTGGCAGCACCCCTGTCGTCCGCGTTCGGCGCGACATGCGGCCCAACGGGCGCCACTACCGCCGGGCCGTTCTACGTGCGCAACGCGGACCACCTGTCGGACATCAATCCACACCGGCTACCGGGCACACCCATGCACGTCGAGGGCACGGTGTATGGCGGCGCCGATGGTCGGCAGCCCCTGCCCGGCGCGATCGTCGAGTTGTGGCATTGCGACACAGACGGGGCCTATCACCCCAACGGCAGCGGCGATATCTCGCGCTACGACCCGCTGGAGATCAACCTCCGTGGCATCGGCCTCACCGACGCCACCGGCACCTACCGCTTCGACAGCATCGTGCCCGGTCACTATGGCCCCCGCCGACGTCACATCCACTGGCGGGTGGTCGCCGAAGGTCATCGCCCGCTGGTCACCCAGTCCTACTGGCTGGACGAGCGCGGCACCGTGCGCGAACGACGCGACGGCGTGGACCGCAATCCGGAGGATTGCCGCTGGGTGCGCTTCGAGGCCAATGCAGCAGGGGTGCAGCGCGGCCGGTTCGATATCGTGCTGGTGCCGGTGAGCTGAGAAGCCTGCGCTCGGACTACCGTACGCGTACATCGACGCCAGCGCGCCGCACGCAAAATCTGCTACACCTCGCAGGGTGAGATTCGCCAGTCAACCCCGAAACACGCCTCGACTGCGCCGACCGACATCGGCCGGGCGAACAGAAAGCCCTGGGCGATGTGGCAGCCGTTGGCCAGCAGCGCTTGCCGCTGCTCGTCGGTCTCGACGCCTTCGGCCACGACATCCATGCCCATCACGTCGGCCATGGCGATGATGGCGCGGGCAATGGCGCGATCGTTGGAATCGTTGGCAATGCCATCCACAAAGCTGCGGTCGATCTTGATTTCGTTGATCGGATAGCGCTTCAGGTAGCTCAGCGACGAATAGCCGGTGCCGAAGTCGTCCACCGCCAGACGGACCCCAAGCTGCTTCAGCTCGGTGAGCATCTGCAGGGTATAGTCGGTATCGTCCATCAACGCGTGCTCGGTCAGTTCCACCGTCAGGCAGTGCGGCTCGATACCATGTTCGGCCAGGGTTTGGCCGATCAGGCTCGGCACATGTGCCTTGCGGAACTGTTTGGGCGAGAGGTTGATGGCCACTTTGGGCGGCTGCAGGCCGGCCTTGCGCCAGGCGACAATCTGGGCGCACACGCCATGCAGCACCCACTCGCCGATGGCGCCAATCAGCCCGACCTCCTCAGCCAGCGGAATGAACTTGTCCGGTAGCACCAGCCCGCGCTCGGCATGCTCCCAGCGCAGCAGCGCCTCGAGCCCGATCAGCTTGCCGGTCTGCATGTCCAGCTGCGGCTGGTATGCCAGATGAAATTCGTTGCGGACCAGCGCCTGACGCAAGTCGTTGATCAGGAACATGCGATCGTGCGAGAGGGTGCGCAGTTCGCCGGTGAAGAACTGGTAATTGTTCCGGCCGCGCTCCTTGGCCCGGTACATCGCGATGTCGGCGTTCTTCAGCAGCGTCTGACAGTCGGTACCGTCTTCAGGGTAGAGGCTGATGCCGATGCTGGCGGTGGTATACACCTGCCGGCCGTCGAGCAGATGGGGCTCGGACAGGACGTCGACGATGCGCTGAGCGGCAATGACGACTTCGTTGGCGCCGTCGGCCTCGCAGAGGATGGTGAATTCGTCGCCGCCGAAGCGCGAAACGGTGTCACCGGCGCGAATGCAGCGTTTCAGTGATTCGGCGACCTGCTTGATCAGGATGTCGCCGATGTCGTGCCCCATCGTGTCGTTGACCAGCTTGAAGTTGTCGACGTCGACAAACAGCACGGCGAGCCGCGTCTGGTTGCGTTCGCTCTTGCTGATCGCCTGCTTCAGGCGGTCGTTGAACAGCATGCGGTTGGGCAGGCCGGTCAGTTCGTCATGGGTTGCAAGGTACTCGATGCGCTTCTGCGACTGCTTGACGACGCTGATGTCGCTGAAGATGCCGACATAGTTGACGATCGTGTCCTCCGCATCCTTGACGCAGTTGATGGTCAGCCACTCGGGATAGAGGTCGCCGTTCTTGCGCCGGTTCCACACTTCGCCCTGCCACCAGCCGTTGCTGTTGATCGACTTCCACATCTCCTCGAAGAACTCGGCGCCGTGCTTGCCCGAGCTGAGCATCGACGGTCGCTGACCGATGGCCTCGCGCTCGCTGTAGCCGGTGACCCGTTTGAAGGCGTCGTTGACGGTGAGAATCCGGCCGTTGGGGTCGGTGACCACGATCCCTTCGCCGGAGTGGTCGAACACGCGGGCAGCAAGTCTCAGCTGGTCCTCGGCGTGCTTGCGTTCGGTGACGTCGGTCGATTGTGTGCACACGGCGTACACCACGCCATCGTCGCCCTGCAGCGGAAAACGTACCGAGTGCAGGATGCGCTCTCCGTGCGCCGTCGGCACCAACTCTTCACCTTCCAGCGCGGCGTTACTGCGCAGTACCTCCAGGTCGCGCTGGCGGAACTCGTCGGCAATCCGCCCTCCGAAGACCTGGCGGTCGGTCTTGCCGAGGATGTCAGCGGAGGACACGCCGAAGTGGTCCTCGAACTTGTGGTTGATGAAGATGTAGCGACCGGCGGTGTCCTTGAGGCTGGACAGCGTCGGCGAGGCATTCATGATCGCCATCAGCTTCTGCTGGCTGGTGCGCAGAATCTGCTCCGAGGCATGCAGCTCGGTGTCGTCGATCAGCAGGACGATGGCACCGCGGATGCCACGCGGCGAGACATTGGGTGCGATATGCAGCGCATAGTGGCGGCTGATCGAGCTGATCGGCTGTTCGACCGGTTGACCGTCCACGATCACCTGATGCACCAGATGGCTGAAATCCTGCATGCCGTGCGGCAGCTTGATGCGATTCAGGGCCATGCCGACCGCAGGCGAGCCCAGCGAGAACAGGCTGGCGGCGAGCTGGTTGAAGCGCTCGATCTCGAGACCGCGATTGACCGCAAGCAGCGGAAAGCCGATGCAGTTTTGGATGCTCTCCAGATCGTAGTTGAACTCCAGCAGCTGCGTACTCTTGATCTGCAGTTCCTCGTTGACGGTGGTCAGCTCTTCATTGGTCGCCTGCAATTCCTCGTTGGAGGCTTCCAGCTCCTCGTTGGACGATTGCAGTTCTTCATTGGCGGCCTGGACCTCCTCGTTCAGTGCCTGCATCTCCTCATTCGAGGTTTCCAGCTCTTCGATCACCGCCTGCAGGTGTTCGCGCATGGCGATGATCTCGTCCTCGAGCTCACGCACCGTCGTGCCCGCTTCGCCGGCGACCGGGCCGGCCGCACCGCGATTTCTGGTGACGGTCTCGAACACGACCAGGAACATGCCGCTGGCGGAGCCCGGGTCGAGCATATGGATGACCATGCGCACGCTGCGCTTGCCGTCGGCCAGCTTGAGCGTGCGCGGCCGGCCGTACGCCGAGCCCTTTTTGTGCCGAGCCTGATGCAACAGGGTCTGCAGGTCGGAGGCGAACTCCTTGCGGATCAGATGCGGCAGATCGAAGTTTGGCCGCCCGTCGCCGACGTTCAGGAAATCGCCGGCGTTGCCCTCCAGATGGAGGATGTTGAACTTGCCGTTGATCAGGATGCCGGGCGGCAGGTAGAAGCGGGCGGCCGATTCCTGGTACAGGGTCGCGGCGCTCTTCTCGACGGCCTTCTCGACCTCGGCCCCGGCCCGATCGGCCGGTGACAGGATGAAGGCGCCACCGGACAGATTGGGGCGGGTCAGCACGTTCTCCCGGCGGAAGATCCGGGCATCCTTGTGCACCGGCCCGAACAGCGAATCCTGCTGATACACGTTCTCCGACTTGCCGAGAAACAGGAAGCCCTCGGGCCGTAGCGCGTAGTGGAAGACGGACAGGATGCGTGCCTGCAGTTCGGACTGAAAGTAGATCAGCACGTTGCGGCAGGTGATCAGGTCGAGGCGCAGGAAGGGCGGATCCTGCACCAGGTCCTGACGGGCGAAGACCACCATCTCGCGCAGGGTCTTGGAGACCTCGTAGGCGTCGCTGCGCGGCACGAAATAGCGGGCGATCAGATCCGGATCGAGGGTGCTGACGGAAGACGAGGAGTACACGCCCTTGCGCGCCAGCGTCATGGCGTTGAGATCGAGATCGGTGGCGAAGATCTGTACCCGCAGATGGGCCAGGGCGGCGCCACCACGTTCACACAGCAGCATGGCGATCGAATAGGCCTCCTCGCCGGTGGCGCAACCGGCCACCCAGATGCGCAGTTCATCGCCCGGGCGCTTCTCACCCAGCAGGCCCTCGAGCACGTTGCCCAGCGCCTCGAACGCTGCGGCGTCGCGGAAAAAGGAGGTCACCGAGATCAGCACGTCCTTGTACAACAGGTCGAGCTCTTCCGGCACGGCGTCGACATGGGCCAGATACTCCTCCAGCGTGACCATGCGGTTGGCCGCCATGCGCCGCTCGATCCGGCGCCAGATGGTGTTCTCCTTATAGCCGTTGAGGTCCACCTTGGTGTGCTGGCGAACCTTGAGCAGCAGCTTCTTCAGCGTGGAGGCGCTGCCGAGATCGTTTTCGGGGGGCGCCAGGTGCTCACGCGAATGGGCAATCTCGGCGATCCGCTCGGCGATCTGTTCGGGTGGCAACACCCAGTCGATGGTGCCGGTGTCGATGGCCGCCTGCGGCATGCCGGAATACTTGGCGCTGCCGGGCTCCTGAGCGAAGGTGAAACCGCCCGCCGCCTTGATGCCGCCGATGGCCTGGGCGCCGTCGCTGCCGGTGCCGGAGAGGATGACGCCGATCGCATCGCCGCCACGGGTCTCGGCGAGCGATGCCAGGAACACGTTGACCGACGGTTTGGGGGCCACCTTGGGAGGCGTCTCGACCAGAACGAAACGGTCATCCAGGAGTGTCAGGTTGTGATTGGCCGGCGCGATGAAAATGGTGTTGGCTTCCAGCTGCCCGCCGTCCTCGGCCTCGCGTACCGCCATTTCTGTGTCGCGACCGAGCAACTGCGCCATCATGCTGCGATAAGTCGGCGACAGATGCTGAATCACGACATAGCAGATGCCGAGATCGATCGGCAGGTGCGAGATCAGGGCGGTCAGCGCTTCGAGCCCTCCGGCCGAGGCCCCGATGCCGACCACATAGCGGGGCGAAGCCGGGTGGCGTGGACGAACCGCACCGCTGTCGCAATCGATCAGCTCATCCACGGACTGCGGTTCAGCTTCATTCTCTTCGGACTTGCCCAAACCGACCCCCCCCCCGTAAGACACACAGAAAACCGTGGCGGGCAGGCAGTACCTGCGTCCCACGGTGGCGGCACGCGGCACCTGATTCGGTGTCGTTCAATTACCTCCGGGCATCCTACGTGGTTTCCACACTTGCATAAAGGTTTTTGGCGAGCGCTGCAGCGCGGCAATGTCAGCGAGTGTCACAACCCATCGTCGCAAACCATGTCATGCTGACCGCTGTGGCCGAGAATGCCAGCCGTGGGGCTAAAACCGGCCCGATTCAGACGGCGCTCGCCCATGAGCGCAGGCCGCTGGGAATACTATCGGCGCAGGCGCAGCTCTTTAACCAGGCTCGGGCTTGCGATGTCCTCCAGCGAGCGGAAGGCTGAGGCCATCTGGTCGATGAGCAGGCCCGGGGCACCAAAAGACTCAAAGACCGTTTTCCATTGACGAACTTCCAACCAGACGCGGTGGATGACCGTGATAGCCGTCGCCCGGTTTGAAACGAAAGCCGTGAAATGGCTGAGCGCGTTATCGAGTGTGGCCGCCTTGCCCTCGGCTCCGACGTAAAGATGGAGCCGCCGCTCGTAGGCTGCGCCAGGGCGCGGGACGACGTCGTACAGGGGGCTCAACCGCCATCCGCCGATACGAGGATCACGGATGAAACCGTGGTTGCGCAAGTGGTCATCATCATTGCTGACAAAAATATTGAAGACCATGCGAGCGAAGAGCTCCTCGTTATCACGGGCGATGTGCTCGGGGTGCGCATGGCTGCGGATGGCATGCGCCAAGTCACCATAGCTCTTGTCCGGGGACTCGAATTCAGAACAGCCAACCAAGGTCAGGCCACTGACGAAAGGAATGCGCGATTCGGTGCGTTGATTCCCGGGCCGGGTATCGTGCAGCGTGCCGGCGGGGGGGTACTCCCCAGGCTTGACCCAGAAACGGTCGAAGCGTCGGATGAGCATGACGGAGCGGTTACCCACGTCACAGTGACGCACCTCGGGTACCGTCAAGCCGCAACGGCGGGCCAGTTCCAGCGTGCAGACCTCCGCGCGGGCGACGTCAAAGGTGTCACTGCGAGAAGGGAATTTAGCGAGCCAAAGACCACCTTCCTCGTCGCGGACTGTGGCCTTTGGCCGGGCGCCCCCGGCAGAAGGGCCCGCGCCCAGGATGTCCATCAGTTGGGCTGGGACGGGCACCCCCGCCTCGACGGCATCAGCGGCCTGCAGAAGATAGCCCAGTGAGCGGACATCACTGGCGGACGGACGGGCGGGCGTATCCAGGGCTTCGCGCACGTCCAGCGCACCAACACGGTCACCCCCTGCTTCCATGAGATAGTCGGCTTCCGAGAGGGTGTTGGCGGGGACTTTGTGCCGGGCTTCGATGACGCGTCGCCCCCAGGCATCGGGCGCGGCGTCGCGCAGACCACCAAACTCCGGCAGCGCATTCACCGGGTAAAGCAGATGACCACGCACTGCGGAGCGGTCTTTCAGGCTCAGGCTCACGGGGTCGAGCTCGAAGCTCTCGGGCCGTTCGATATACCGGGTGCCATAGGCGAACGCTGAGGCGAGCTCACGCGCAGCCGGGTTGGGGCTGAGGACTTCGGTCAAGGTCAGCCTGCCCGCCGGCACGAACCGATTTTCTGCGCCGGACAAGTAGGCAAAGACAAAGAGGTCGCGTACGGTCGCCATCAGAAGTCGAGGTCCTTGAGTTCGGATGGGCTCAGGGCACGAACGCGTTTGGTGGCTTCGCGCGCGGCGAGAGCGCGAAGCGAGGGGTCTTCGTCCTGAAGCAGCGCAAGGAGGGTGAGCCCCGGCGCGACGGCCCCAAGGTAACGCAGAACCTGCGCCAGTGTGCGCCCTGGGTCTCCTTTCTCAATAAGGGCGGCGGTCGACCGTGACAAGCCAGCGCGTGCCGCAGCGTCCACCTGGCGAATCCGGCGGGCGACCCGCAGCCTGGCGAGTTTCTCACCGATGGACTTGGCTTCAGCACGTTGAGCCAGCGTCATCAATGGGGTTTCATCGCGTTTCATGTCCGCAACCCGAGTCAGTAAGTCGATAAGGCCGCTAATCGCAGACACTATGGCATGGGAGGCTGGCGGAGTCAAAGGACATGTCCGCAATCCCGGACATAATCGACATAACGTCTGCGATTTCAGTCATTTTCCCACTCTCCTTTGCTGCAGCCCTGATCCCGGATGAGGCAGGCCACCACCGCGTGCAGATGCTCCGGCGTGGCCTCCTCCGCCGCCAGCGGCCGGCCACCGACCAGTTCCACGCGGTTGAACACGCCACGGCAGAACGGCCGGCTCATGGCCGCGCCGTGCTTGCGGCTGAAGTAGCTTCCCCACAGTCCGCGCAAGGCCATCGGCACCACCGGCACCGGGTTGCGGGCGAGGATGCGGCGAACGCCGGGGCGGAAGGGGTTGAGGTCGCCGGTCTCGGTGATCCGCCCTTCCGGGAACAGCGCAACCAGCTCGCCGGCGTCGAGCGCGCGGGCGACTTCGTCGAAGGCACGCTCCATCATCTCCGGGTTGTCGCGCGCGGGGGCGATGGGAATGGCGCGGCCGGTGCGGAACAGAAACGACAGCAGCGGCCAGCCGAAGATGCGGTGGTCCATGACGAAGCGGATCGGCCGCCGGCACGCGGCCATGATGATCAGCGCGTCGACAAAGCTGACGTGGTTGGCGACGATCACCGCCGGCCCCTTCTCGGGCACGTTTTCGATGCCCTCGACGCGCAGGCGGTAGACGGTATGGATCAGCATCCACACCACGAAGCGCAGCAAGAACTCGGGCACCAGCGTGAAGATGTAGGCGGCCACGACGGCGTTGAGCAGCGCGGTCACCAGAAACAGCTGCGGGACGCTGAGTCCGGCGGCGAGCAGACCGGCGCCCAGACCGGCGGCGATCACCATGAACAAGGCATTGAGGATGTTGTTGCCGGCGATGATGCGCGAGCGGTGCGAGGGCTCGGAGCGGTTCTGGATGAGCGCGTACAGCGGCACGATGAAGAAACCACCAAAGACGCCGATCATCACCAGATCAAAGAGGATGCGCCAGGTGGCCGGTTGCGCCAGCAGGGCGGCAAGCGGCGCGCCACCGCCTTGAGTCGCGAGCGCGACCTCGGTCGCAAGGGGGGCTACGGAGGCCACGGTGGCCGCCGTAGCATGGACGGGGCTGGCCCACCACAGGTCGAGGGCGAACACCGTCAGGCCGATGGCGCCAAAGGGCACCAGCCCGAGTTCGATCTTGCCGTCCGACATCTTCTCGCACAGCAGCGACCCGGCGCCGATGCCCACCGAGAACAGCGCCAGCAGCAAGGTCACCGCGCGCGCGTCGCCCCCCAGCGTGTCCGACGCAAAGGCCGGAAACTGCGACAGAAACAGCGCGCCGTAGAACCAGAACCAGGACACGCCGAGAATCGACAGGAACACGGTGCGGTTGCGCGCGGTAAAGCGGATCATCTGCCAGGTCTGGGTGAGCGGATTCCAGTTGATGCGCAGCGCGGGGTCGGCCGGCGCGGCGGGCGGGATGGCACGACTGGTGGCATATCCGAGCAGCGCCACTGCCAGCGTGCCGAGCGACACCCAGGCGGGACCGGACGGCAGATCGATCAGCAGCCCACCGACGATGGTGCCGACCAGAATCGCAACAAAGGTGCCGGCCTCGACCAGGGCGTTGCCCCCTACCAGCTCCTGCTCACGCAGCTGCTGCGGAATGATGGCGTACTTGACCGGGCCGAAGATCGCCGACTGGGTGCCCATCAGAAACAGCACGGCCAGCATCAGCGGCAGCGACATCAGCGCGAAGCCTGCCGCCGCGAGCAGCATGATCGCAATCTCCAGCAGCTTGGTGAAGCGGATCAGGCGGCTCTTCTCGACCTTGTCGGCGAGTTGCCCGGCGGTGGCCGAGAACAGGAAGAACGGCAGGATGAACACGCCGGCGGCGAGGTTGACCAACACCCCCGCCGACAACGTGGTGATCTGCGCGGCCTGGAAGGTGATCAGCACCACCAGCGCGTTCTTGTAGAAATTGTCGTTGAAGGCGCCCAGAAACTGGGTGATGAAGAACGGCAGAAAACGCCGCTCCTGCAACAGCTTGAACTGTGAGCTCATGTCAGGCGGCCTCCGCCATCTGTTTCAGGGTAACGTAATCGGTCTTGCCGGTGCCGAGCACGGGCAGCGTATCCACCGTGACGATGCGGCGTGGCACGGCCAGCTCCGGCGTGCCACGGCTGCGCGCGGTGGCGAGCAGGGCGTCGCGGTCGAGGGCACGGTCGGTGGTGAACAACACCAGCGCCTCGCCCCGGTTGGCGTCGTTGCGGGTGGACACCGCGTGCTGCGCACCGGGTGCGGCCGCCGCCGCGAGCTTCTCCACCGTTTCGAGGCTGACCATTTCACCAGCAATCTTGGCAAAGCGCTTGACCCGGCCGGCGATGCGCACAAAGCCATCATCGTCGATCTCGACCACGTCCCCGGTCTCGTACCAGCCTTCGCCCAGCGCGGACGCCGGGGCCTGCAGCTCGCCGGGACGGTCGGCCTTCAGATAGCCACTCATCAGGTTGGGACCCCGCACGTGCAGCATGCCGAGGCGGCCATCCTGATCGTCGATGCCGGGCACCGCCACCAGCCGCGCCTGAATGCCAGGCAGCAGCTGTCCCACGGTGCCACGGCGATACGCCATCGGCGTGTTCACCGCCATCACCGGCGCGGTTTCGGTGGCACCATAGCCTTCAAAAATACGCAGGCCGAATTTGTCGAACCACAGCTCGCGCACCGGTTCGGAGAGCTTCTCGGCGCCGGCGATGACGTAGCGCAGGCGGAAGAAATCGTAGGGATGGGCGTGCTTCGCGTAATTCGCGAGAAAGGTCGAGGTGCCCAACAGCACGGTGCAGCCACGATCATAGGCCAGCTCCGGGATCACGCGGTAATGCAGCGGACTGGGATAGAGGAACACGTTGGCCCCGGCCAGCACCGGCAGCAGGCCGCCGGCGGTGAGGCCAAAGGAGTGGAACAAGGGCAACGCGTTGAGGATCCGGTCCTCCACCGAGAAGTCGACCACCGCGCGAATCTGCGCGATGTTGGCGAGCAGGGCACGATGCGACAACACCACCCCCTTGGGCTTGCCTTCCGAACCCGAGGTAAACAGGATGACGGCCGTGTCCTCGGCACGCCCGGCATGGGTGGCCAGGCGCGGAAACGGGAGCGCCCACAGCATCAGCCACAGCTTGTCGCGCCAGGTCATGGCTTCACGCAGGTCTTCGAGGTAGAGCACGCGCAGGTCGGCACGCGCGACCAGCGCATCGAGCTTGTCACCGAGGCGGGCCTGATCGACGAAGGCGCGCGAAGTCAGCACGGTGCGGATCCGCGCGGCGGTGCACGCTGCCTGCATGCCTTCGACACCCGCGGTGTAGTTGAGCATCGCCGGCACGCGTTGCTGCGCGCTCAGGCCAAACACCAGGCCCAGGGTGGGTGCAAGATTGGGCAGCAGCACGCCGACGTTCTCGCCTGCCGTGGTCTCGCGCGCCACCAGCCGGCCCAACGCCAGTGCCATCTTGAGCAGGTCGCGGTAGGCATAAGGTTGCTGCTTGAGATCCTCCACCAGCAGGCGCTTGCCACCGTGCGTTGCCGCGGCGTCGAGCAAGGCCTCGAACAGCGTGTGATCGCGCCGGGTGGCGAAGATCATGTCCTGCATCAGGCGGCGCATGGCTTCGCCGGCCTTGCGGCGGCGCTCGCGCGCACTCGGCGCAAGCGGCATGTCGATGTGTGTCAGCGGCAGGATGCACAGGCGGATGGACGGAAACAGCCGCCGCGGAAAGCGCCCGCCCATACGCGAGAAGCGGCTGCGCGCGGCACCGTCGATGCGCACCGGCAACACCGTGGCACCGGTGCGCGCGGCGACGAAAGCCGGACCGTCGTAGGTCTTCATCAGACTGCCGGTGGTGGTGATGCGCCCCTCGGGGAAGATCACCACCGGCCGGCCGGATTCGACCAGGCGTACCACCTTCTTGATCGCCATCGGGCTGGTGGGGTCGAGCGCGACATAATCGACCAGCGACAACACGCAGCGGAAGAAGCGGCTCTTCAGCACGTTGCTATGCACGACGAACACCGGGTCGAGCGGCAGGAACAGGCCGAGCAACAACCCGTCGAGCAGCGATTCATGGTTGGCAATGACGAGCTGGCGCGCGGCCGGCGGCGGCAGGCGGCCTTCGACGCGGACGCGAAACAGCACGCGCGCGAGCGCCCTGAGCAGGGATTTGGCGATGGTGCGGAACATGTCGGGCTCCAGAAAGGAAGCAAACGGGGTGACCGGACCCGGTCACGGACAAACGGGGCGAAGCGCCTGGCACGGCGCCGGGCGGGGGCGGCTGGACCGCGAAAGAGGCGCGAGGCCGGCGCTACGGCTCTGCCGAACGATTGGGCGCAGGTGAGGCCGGTGGCCAGTGCGTCTGGTCGCGCAACATTTCGCGAAACGCGCCCATCAACCACGAACGCATCGCGATCATCAGGGTATAAGGGCGACGCGCGTGGGCGGGCAGCTTCTGGTCGGCGAGATGCTGATTGGCGAAGTCTTCACCGACCCGGGTCAGGCGATCGCGAAAGCTGTTCGCCAGACCGAGGCCGATCTGGCCATGCACCACCATCAGCATCTCGGCCTCGCCGTCGAAGCCGCCGGAGAAGTAGTCGTCGACCACTTCGTCACGAAAGAAGCGCATCACCGGCCCCTCCGGCCGCCAGCGAAAGCCCTTGGCGACACGTAAGCGATAGCGGTTGAGCGGGCGCAGCTCGATGATGCCGAGGCGGTCGAGGCGGGTCATGCAGGCAATGCACTCGGCAGCGTCGATGCGGTAGGTGGCCACGATCTGGTCGAGCGACCACTGGCTCATGCAGCAGGTCGCCACCAGCAGCAGGCGCCGATCGGCCACCACGGCCTGTTCCTGGGCTTCGGTCAGCTCGAGCAGCAAGGGCTGGCGTTCGGCGACACGGCGCGCAAGCTCCGCGAAATCCATGCCGAGCACGCGGCAGATCTCGTCCACCCGCGACAGTGGCAGATCGCCCCCACGGGCAAACATGCGCTTGACGCTGGATTCGGCCATGCCGAGACGCCCGGCGAGCATCGCGTAGGGAATGCCGGCGGCCTTGAGTTCGGCCTTGAGTACGGTGATCAGGTCGGCGGTTGTGCTCATCGTCGGCGGCGTCCGTGCAGTCGGTTGGAATGCCGCACAGACTACGCCTGTCATACCCGGATAGCCAGATCATCCTACAAGGTATCGCAAGACGATACCCTGGGTGTCCCCTGCCCGGAACCGGACCCTGGTTGCCGAACACGCAAGGGCTCGCAGCTGCGGTCGAGCCTGCACAATTCAGGCCCTGGCGCGCCCCGAAAGTGTGGCCAGAATCGCGTTCCCCAGCTCACGCTTGCGGGTGATCGCCTCGGTGATCTGGGTGACCACCTCGACACGCTTCTTCGCACCGTCCTGGATCTCCTGCATCGCAGCCTGCGCCTGGGTGGCGACCTCTCGGCCCGACTCCACCGTGTTCCCGCTCACGGCGATCGCCTCGGCCGCGTTGCTTGAAGTTCCCTGCAGATCCTGCGCAATTTGGCCAATCTGGTTGCTCGCGGTACGCGCCTGATCGGCGAGCTTGCGCACCTCGTCGGCCACCACGGCGAATCCACGCCCCGCCTCGCCCGCGCGTGCGGCCTCGATGGCGGCGTTGAGCGCCAGCAGATTGGTCTGCTCCGAAATCTGGGTGATCGTGGCCACCATCGCCGAAATCCGCTTGGACTGCGCCCCGAGCGAGGCCAGGTCATCCTGCGCCCGTCGCAGGCTGTTGCCCAGTTGCTCGATCTCCTCACCCGCCCGCACCATGAACGCCCGCCCCTCGGCCACCTTCTGGCCGCTCGCCTTCGCCAGTACGTTCGCGGTCGCCATGTCCGCCAGCGCCTGTTCAACCACGGTGATCAGATCCTGGGTGAGGTTGCCGGCGCGCTCGATGTCCTGTTCGAGCCCGTCTCCCCGGTCGTCCCCGGCCGAGTGGTCGCGCGCTGCGGCCAACGCCTGCTGCTCCTGCAACTGCCGCTGCAAGCCGCTGACCTCGCCGCGCGCCTCGGCAAGCGCGGCCTCCAGCCCATGCGCCGCGGCAGGCGACAGCCACGTCGCGCACATGCGTCCGTGCATCACTGCCGCCGTCGCGGCGAAGGCGACCGCCAGCACCGCCGCAATCCACGCGCCCGGCGCCGGCAACGCCGCAGCCGCCAGCGCAGACAGGGCTGCCAGCACACACATCGGAATGGGGGCGGTTGCCCCCGTCTTGTCGCTCATCGTCGTCCTCCGGGGATTGACCCTGCCCCACCGTCGCGCGCAACCCCTCGCGCAAGCGCCGGGCAGGGTGATCGTGTTGTAGTTGCTTTTTACGTCAACGGCACCATACCCGATCCACTTGATGGTTGGTGCGTGCATATTTTGCAATCGCGGTGTCGGAGGAGTTGTCGGGGGCGTGAATCGATGTGATTGGGTCACACGCATCGCCCAAATCGACCGATTGAAGCCGTGGCGATGCGCTACCTGCTGACTAGCGGTTCGATCAAGACTCCGCCAGGAGCCTTATTGGCCCGCGTTCGGAAAGAAGAGCGGCTCGCCGTCGATTCGATACGAGGCGATCGCGCCCTGCCCGTCCTCGGATACCAGCCAGTCGACAAAGGCCTGCGCCGCTTCCCGCTTGACGTGCGGGTGACGCTCGGGATGGACCACCATCACGCCGTACTGGTTGAACAGACGGGTATCCCCTTCGACCAGAATCTCCAGATCTGCGCGATTCCTGAAGCTCAGCCAGGTGCCACGGTCGGCGAGCACGTAGGCACCGCTGGACGCGGCCATGTTGAGTGCCGGCCCCATGCCACAGCCGCACTCGCGATAGCCACGGCCCTTGTCGTCGCTGCCGGTATGCTCCCAGTGGCGCAGCTCGGCCGCGTGGGTGCCGCTGCGGTCGCCGCGCGAAACAAAGACCGCATTGGCCGCGGCCACCTTGCGCAGGCCTTCGACGATGTCCTTGCCGCGCGCGCCAGCCGGATCGGCCGCCGGCCCGACCAGCACGAAGTCGTTGTACATCACCGCGAAGCGTTCGACACCGAAACCTTCCTCGACGAACCGCTCCTCGGCGGCGACATCGTGCACCAGGACGACATCGGCATCGCCGCGACGGCCGACGTCGAGCGCCTGGCCAGTGCCCAGTGCGACCACCCTGACCTCTATGCCGGTCGCCTTGCTGAACACCGGCAGAATGTGGCGGAACAGGCCCGATTGCTCGGTGGAGGTGGTGGACGCGACGACGATGGACTCGGCAAGCGCGACCGCCGAACTCAGACCGATGACACAGGCAACGACAAGCTTGCGGATGCTGTGTCCGCGGGTGAACGGGGGGATGGTGCGCATGACTCGAGGCTTCCTCGGCTGATCTTGTGAATGCGTGGTGGTAGTGAGGCCGGGCGACGTATCGCCCGGCCATTCGGAACACTATGGCTTTGCATGCGCGCAATCAATAGGTACAACCTTGCACAGGACCAGACGCACGTGCGCTGAAGACCTCCTCGGACACGCAGGTCGGCGGCGCGATGCCCGCGTTGCCCAGGGGCCGCGATCTAGCGTCCCGGGCACCGTGCCGGTCCGACCGGACTGGTCGATGCAATCCACCAGTGCGAAGCAGAACAGCCCTAGGACTGCGGCGGAGCCTGTTGCAGCACGGCCCACTCGGTCTCCGAAAACAGTCGCGACCGGGTCAGAAAACGCAAGCCCTCGGGACCTTCCAGGGAGAACATGCCCCCTCTGCCGGGCACGACATCGATGATCAGATGGGTATGCTCCCAATAGGCGAACTGGGCACGGCTCATGTAGAAAGGCTGTCCGCTGATCTCGCCGAGGAGCACGTCGGCATCACCCACCAGAAGATCCCCGCGTGGGTAGCACATCGGCGCGCTGCCGTCGCAACACCCGCCGGACTGGTGGAACAGTAGCGGGCCGTGGCGGGTGACGAGGCGGTCGATCAGGTCCAGGGCCGCGGGCGTGGCGGATACGCGCGTAACCGTTGCATTCATCGTCGAGCGAACTCCGGCTTGAAACCCCGCCTGCGAGGCGGGGCACAGGTTGCGGTTGCCGCGAGCCAGAACGACTCGCGGCAGGGGCGGCATCACGCCACCCCCGTGCACGGTCAGAAGAAGCCCAGTGCGTTGGGCGAGTACGACACCAGCAGGTTCTTGGTCTGCTGATAGTGCTCGAGCATCATCTTGTGGTTCTCGCGACCGATGCCCGATTGCTTGTAGCCACCGAAGGCTGCGTGCGCCGGATAGAGGTGATAGCAGTTGGTCCACACCCGGCCAGCCTCGATGCCGCGCCCCATGCGGAAGGCACGCGAGGTGTCGCGCGTCCATACCCCCGCGCCAAGGCCGTACAAGGTGTCATTGGCGATCGCCAGCGCGTCCTCCTCATCCTTGAAGGTGGTCACCGAAACGACGGGGCCGAAGATCTCTTCCTGAAAGATGCGCATCTTGTTGTGGCCCTTGAACACCGTCGGCTTGACGAAGAAGCCGGACGCCAGATCGCCGTCGAACATCGCGCGCTCACCGCCGATCAGACACTGGGCGCCCTCCTGACGTCCGATGTCCATGTAGGCGAGGATCTTCTCGAGTTGCTCACTCGACGCCTGGGCACCGATCATCGTCGCGCTGTCCAGCGGGTTACCCTGACGAATCTTGCCGACGCGCTCGATGGCGCGGGCGATGAAGGCGTCGTAGATCGACTCCTGGATCAGCACGCGCGACGGGCAGGTGCACACCTCGCCCTGGTTCAGCGCAAACATCGCGAACCCTTCGAGGCACTTGTCGAAATAAGCATCGTCGGCGCTCATGACGTCTTCGAAGAAGACGTTGGGGCTCTTGCCGCCCAGTTCCAGCGTGACCGGGATCAGGCTCTGCGCGGCATACTGCATGATCAGCCGGCCGGTGGTGGTCTCACCGGTGAAGGCAACCTTGGCGATGCGGCCGCTGGTGGCGAGCGGCTTGCCCGCTTCGAGGCCGAAGCCGTTGACCACGTTCACCACACCCGGCGGGAGCAGGTCGGCGATCAGCTCGAGCAGCACGAGGATGGAGGCCGGCGTCTGTTCGGCGGGCTTGAGCACCACGCAGTTACCCGCGGCCAACGCCGGAGCCAGTTTCCATACCGCCATCAGGATCGGGAAATTCCACGGGATGATCTGCCCGACCACGCCCAGCGGCTCCTTGAAGTGGTAAGCGTAGGTTTCGTGATCGATCTCGCTGATACTCCCCTCCTCCGCCCGGATGCAACCGGCGAAGTAACGGAAGTGATCGATCGCAAGCGGAATGTCGGCCGCGGTCGTTTCGCGAATCGGCTTGCCGTTGTCCAGCGTCTCCGCCGTCGCGATCAGGCTCAGGTTGGCCTCCATGCGATCGGCGATACGATTCAGGATATTGGCGCGCTCGGCCGGGGAGGTCCGCCCCCAGCGGGTCTTCGCAGCGTGGGCGGCGTCGAGCGCAGCCTCGACATCCTTCTCGTTGGAACGCGGCACGGCGCACAGCACACGGTCGGTGATCGGCGAACGGTTTTCGAAATACTGGCCATCGGCCGGCGGCGTCCATTGCCCACCGATGTAGTTTTCGTACTGCGGCTTGAACGGGTTGTCGGTGCTGATCTCGTTGATGCGAATGCTCATTCCTGTCTCCTGCGCACATCCTGCGCACAAATGGTTGAATGTGAATGCCGCCACACCGGACCGGGCGGGTGTGGCGCTCCTCGCAGGGAACGTGCCAGCTGCTTGCGATGTTGCGGCGCAAATCGACACATCGACCAGAATGACGCCCTGAATTCGGTTTCGTTTTTGCAATGCACCACCCACATTTTGCGTCGCACTTGCATCCCGAATCTGAAAATGGCTTAATAAAGCCATTAAAATCAATGATTTGTCGCATTTTGCGACAGTTCGCGGCAAAACGGCGCGACACGCTGCGACAGCACGCGACACGGCCGCTCGCTGCGAGGCGCCGCCCCCGGGGGCGGCAGCCCGGAGGAAGACAGACATGGAACTCAGATTCGGCGTCGGCGAGGTCGTGCCCCGCCAACCCACTCCCGGACCGCGCGAACTCGCCCGCCTGCGCCGCGACTTCTTCGAGCGCGGGCAGCTTCCGGCCAGCGCGGTCCAGGCCCGCATCCTTTCGTCATGGCAGCGCTGTCGCGCAATGGGGCTCGACTGCGAACGCCTGCACGCACCCGAGCCGCTGTCGCGCGACGCGCTGGATGTCGCGCTGGCGCGTTCGGAGGCCCTGCGCATGCTGGCCGAACCCGAGCTCGAGTTTCTGACCGAAACCCTGGCGGACACCGTCAGCGTCATCATTCTCTCCGACGCAAAGGGGTTGATCCTCGACACGCGCGGCGACCCCGGCGCCATGAACCGCGCCACCCGCGAGGCCTTGCTGCCGGGTGTGAGCTGGTCCGAAGAGGAGATGGGCACCAACGCGATCGGCACCGCGCTCGCCGACAACCATCTGATCGAGGTCTGGGGTGGGGAGCATTACCATGAACTGCACCGCCGCATCTGCTGCACGGCCGCCCCGATACTCGATCACACCAGCGCGATCGCGGGGCTGCTCGACGTCTCGGGCGACGCGCGTCTGCCGCGTGGCTACGCACGCAGTCTGGTCAAACGTGCCGTGCGCGAGATCGAGCACCGATGGCTGCTCAACGCACCTCAACGACTCGCACGCCTGTGTTTCCATCCTGGGCCCGCGTGCCTGGGGTCCTACGTCGAAGGCGTGCTGCTGCTGGACGACGAGCGGATCGTGGGCGCCAACCGGGCGGCGCTGAAGTGGCTGCAACGCGACTGGTCCCTGGTCGGGAAAAGCCTGGGCGAAGTGTTCGAACTGCGCGGCCTGTCACACAGCGCGACTGCGCTGCGCACACTCGACGGCATCACGCTGTACGCCAGCCTGAACAAGGCACACCCCCGCTCCACCGGGATTCACCGCACGTCAGCGTCCGACCACCCCGCCAACGTCGTCTCACAGACCGGACACGGACGGGTGGATACGAACGGGGGCGACGGAGCCTGGCTGTCAGCGGCCCACAGCCGTGCGCTCGAGCGCACCTGCCGGGCCATCGCGGCCGGCCTGTCCACCGTGATTCTCGGCGAAACCGGGGCTGGCAAGGAGATCTTTGCGCGACGCGCACACGCCGGCTCGAACCGCGCAAGCCAACCCTTCGTCGCCATCAACTGCGCGGCCCTTCCCGAGTCACTGATCGAAGCAGAGCTGTTCGGTTATCGCGAGGGAGCCTTCACCGGCGCGAATCGCAAGGGGGCCCCGGGGCGCATCGCCGAAGCCGACGGCGGCATCCTGTTTCTCGACGAAATCGGCGACATGCCGCTGGCGCTGCAGGCACGCCTGCTGCGCGTATTACAGGACCGTCAGGTGGTGCCACTGGGTGGCGGAGCCCCCCGCGCCGTTGACTGCGTCGTGCTGTGCGCGACACACCGCGACCTGCAGGTCGAGATCGACGCCGGACGGTTTCGCGCCGATCTGTTCTACCGGCTCCGCGACCATCAGGTCGAACTGCCAGCATGGCGCGACCTTCCACCGGTCGACCGCGAACAGGCGCTGGCGAGGATGTGGGACGAAAGCGGCGGCCCCGCGCGCGGCATGCAACTGACGGCGGCGGCATGGCGCAGCCTGCTTGCATATCACTGGCCGGGCAACTTCCGCCAGCTGGCGAGCGTCCTGCGCACCCTCGTCGCCCTCGGCGATGCCGGGCAGCGGTTCGACGAGACTGACCTGCCGACCGAAATCCGAACCACACCAACGGTCGCCGCTTCGCTGGAAACGCTCGAAGACGCCGCCATTCGCGACGCACTGGCACGCCACGGCGGCAAGATCGCGCCCGCCGCCCGCGAGCTCGGCATTCACCGCGCTACACTTTACCGCCGCCTCGACAGGATGCGAAGCAGCGACCGGAAATGAACGACGGCATACACGCTGAAGCAGGTCCGTTGGCGTGAGGATCGATCAACGCAAAGGGCTCAGGCCATTGCCGCTGCCAACGCCTGACGCAAGTCGCTCCACAGGTCACCCACATGCTCCAGTCCGATCGACAGTCGGATCAATCCCTCCGATATTCCATGTCGCACCAGCTCCTCTGCGGTATGTGTGCTGTGTGTCATGCTTGCCGGGTGCTGTGCCAGACTTTCCGCATCGCCAAGGCTCACCGCGCAGGTAAACAACTTCAGCGCGTCGATGAAGCGAATACCGGCGTCTACGCCCCCTTTGAGCTCGAACGCGATCATCGCACCCGGCAGACGCATCTGCCGCTGGCACAAGGAAAACTGCGGGTGTGAGCGGAGCCCGGGGTAATGGACCCGTTCCACCCCGGGATGCGCTTCGAGACACGCCGCGATCTGTTGCGCGCTGGCACAGTGACGCTCCATGCGCAGCGCCAGAGTCTTGATGCCACGCAACACCAGGTAGGCATCCATGGGCGACAGGCAGGCGCCGGTCAATTCCTTCAGCCCCTCCATACGGATGCGTTGCATCAAGTCGGCGGATCCCAGTAGCGCACCCGCAACGACATCACCGTGACCATTGATGTACTTGGTCAACGAGTGAACCACGATATCCGCGCCGAGCGAAAGCGGCTGCTGCAGATGGGGCGAGCAATAGGTGCTGTCGACCGCAACGAGGGCATCGCCGCGACTTCGTACGAGACCGGATACGGCTGCGATATCGACCACCCGCATGTTCGGGTTGGCGGGCGTTTCGAACAGCACGAGACGGGTTCGCGCATTGATGTGCTCGGACAATTCGTTCAACCGAGTGAAATCGGCGGTGCGCGTCACGATGCCGAACTGAGGCAACAAGTGATTCACCAGCGAATGCGTGCATCCGTAAAGCGTCAGATCCACAAGCAACTCGTCGCCCGGGCGCAGCACGGTCCACAACACCGATGAGATCGCCCCCATTCCGGAGCCAAACGCCAACCCGGCCTCGGCCCCCTCGAGTTCGGCCAGGCGCGCCTCCAGCGCATGAACCGTGGGATTGGTAACCCGTGAGTAGATCATCCCGGCTTCCGTGCCGGCAAACCGCGCCGCGCCCTGAGCCGCCGAATCGAAGGCGAAGGTCGATGACCAATACACCGGGGGATTCAGCGCGCCCTGATGGGACGCTCGATCACATGCCGAATGAATCGCAAGCGTATCGAAGTTTTGCTTGTCGCACAGACTCTTGTTCATCGTACCATCTCCATCGATATCAGGATCCGGATAGAATGCATCAGTTCAATGGGAATCTGCTTTCTGTTTAAGTCACCAAATGGCCACACGAAGAAAGAATCTTACCCAGCATTCAGCCTCCCCCTCGGTGCTGGACGGAGCGGACCGGCGCTTGCTGCAATTGCTGCAGTCCGACGGGCGTGCCACCAATGCCGCGCTCGCACAGTCGATCCACATGGCCGAAGCGCCAACCTGGCGGCGAGTACGCCAGCTCGAGGCGCGTGGGGTGATCAAGGGCTATCGTGCCGAGGTCGATCCACACGCACTCGGCTATGAGGTGTTGGCTTTCGTCCATGTTCGCTTCGGTCGCCACGACCCCGAACTGCAGCGCGCCTTCGAGCAGGACGTGCTCGCCATGCCACAGGTGCTGTGGTGTCACAACGTCTCTGGCGCCACCGACTTCCTGCTGTGCGCCGTCGCCCGCAACCTGCGCGAATACGGCGACTTCGTCAGTGCCCGCATCCGCTCGATGCACGGCGTTACCTCGATCGAGTCGTCGTTCTCGCTGAAGGTGGTCAAAGAGGGTGGCGAGTTGCCGGTCGAGTGAACATTGCGGGAGGGATCTCTCGAGCTTCCCATGGCATGATCGCCTGCCTGGTGGTCACTCTCCTCATCCGTGTTGCCAAAATCCATCGGCACGATAATTGCATAGAGAGGATCAGCATTCTCGAACAGGAGAGCGATCATGCTCATTCAGCCCGTCAGTGCCGGGTCCGCCGCCATTTCGGACATTTCGGCCCGCACGGCCGCCCCCCGCACGCACGGTCCGGCAATGGCAACGGCAAATATTGCCGACCGGGCAAGCATCTCCCAGGCAGCCCGTGACCGGCTGGCCGCAGAGGCGACGGAAGCGGCGGAAGCGGCGACCACCGCCGGCCCGGGCGCATCGAGCGCGGTCTTCGATACCAACCGGGGCGCAATCACACTCGATATCGACGCGTACTTTCAGCCGCCAACCGGTGGCTTCACGGAGTTGCCGCCATTGATGCTGCCGTCGGCGAACAACATCAAGGCCCTGTCCGATCACGTGTCCACGCGCATGCCGGATTTCCTGGCGCGTAACGGTATTCCCGTGGCGCCCGCCAGCATCGGCTACGACCAGTCCGGCGAGCTCCAGCTACCGGCGGATTATCCATACGCCAAGGCATTCAAGGCGGCGCTGGCCGAAGACCCGGCCTTGGCCAGAAGCATGCAGTCCGTTGCGGCCATGTCGTCGGTCCACGCCGATCTGCAAAAGAGCCTCCCCTTCCAGGAGGCGTATCGCGCCGCCTCGTCGGCGGCCGAGGTCGCCAGGGTGGTCGCCAAGTACGCCTGGCTGTTTGCCGACAATCGCCCATCACCCAACATCGCCCTCGAGTTTTCCACCGATGGCAAGTTGACAGTAAGCGCCGACGGCGCGCCCGTGCTGCGACCGGGCGGCTGAACAGTAGCGACCGCCAGGAATTCACGGCTCGTTTGCCGGAGATTCAATCCGTCCTTCAGTGCCCCCGGACCGAAAAAAACGCCCGAGGTCAGGTCCCCGGGCGTTCAAAAGAAGAGCGCACAATCACTTGGGCCGATCCGCAATCCGGACTGAGATCCTGAGCCGTCGGTCGCGGCCTTGCCGGCCTGGAAAAGTACGCTCGCTCTGCCTGAATCGCGACTCTATGCGACACGTGATGACACCGCAATATGTACGGAGCTGCATAGGCGCATCAGTCCAACAACGCCACGCTCTTGATCTACGCCCAGGCTTGCATGCCGGGACGCAAGCCCAGCAGTTCCAGGGAGCGGCGGGTGATGCGCGCTACCAACGGCGTCGTGCCGGCATTCTGGCGTACCAGGACATGCGCCATGTGTGTCGGCCGCGCCGATCAAAGCGCCCGGATAATGATCGATCAGGTGATCAATGCCCAACAGTTCAATCACCTCGTCCCAGCCCACGCGTCGCTCGCCCACCGGGGTGCGACGCATGCCTTAGCGCATAGTGGCGCTTACGTCCAGATGCGGAAACAGACTGGCCTCCTGAAACACATACCCCAGTGGACGCTTGTGCGTGGGCAGGCATCGAACGTCATCCTGCCAGACATCGCCGTCGACCACGAGGCGCCCGCCCGGCGCCTGCTCCAGACCCGCGACACAGCGCAGCAGCGTGGTCTTGCCGGACCCGGAGCGACCAAACAGGGCGGTCACTCCGCGCGACGGCATGTCCACATCGACGTCAAGTACGAAATCCCCACGGTCGATCCGGAAACGTGCTTCGATGCTCACTGCGCCACCCCCACCACCTTGAAGCGACGGTTGATCGCGTACACCGCGAACAACAAGGTGAACGCCAGTACCACCAGAATCGCCGCCAGTGCATGCGCGGCCGCGGAGTCCAGCGCCTCGACAAACACCTTGCCGCGCCAGGTCGTATGCGCCAGCCACCAGGCCAATGGCGTGCACAGCACGATCAGGTGCATGAGCGCGGCCTTCACTCCAATGTGCCCGCTGCCGCAATGTAAGCGCCGACGGCGCGCCCGTGCCGCGACGGACCGTCTGATCGTTGGCGCCCGAACACGCTGGCCTGGCGACGCCAGAACCCCGTGAATCCCACGGACTACCTGGTGAACATACCCTTCTCCGACCTGAATGCGCCTGGCCGCAGGGTGTCAATTGAGCTACTATTGGGTACTACGTGAGCACTTGGAAAAGCGATGGTTCAAACCGTGAAAGAGGTGGGCAAGGCACGAAACGTCCTCGCTGCGGGAGAGCGGGCCACCGCTACCCGGATGCGCCGCGACACTTCGGTCGCGCAACGGTGGATCATCAAGCGAAATGCGTATCTTCAAGCCTCCTTTCAACGGCGGATTGCCGAGATCAACCGCGGCGCTGACGCGGACGATCTGGTTGGCGCGGCCGAGGTCTTGCAAGTGCCGCGTGAACAGCTCTACGACCTCGTTGGCCTCTCCGTATCGACCGCGAAACGCAAACTCGCGAAGAATGAAAAGCTCGACCCCTATGTGACCGAGCGACTGATGCAGATCGGTGCAGTGGAAAAGCTTGCCGAAGACGTCTTTGGCGACCGGAATCGCGCGAGCGAATGGTTGAAGACCAGCAACGCCGGCCTTGGCAGCGTTGCGCCGCTATCGGTGCTGAGCACCGAGATCGGGCGCCGTGAGGTCTCACGGATCCTCAATGCCATCGCCTATGGCGGTGCCGCTTGATGCGGGTCTGGCGAATCGCAAAAGAAGCCTATGCCCTCGATCGCACCGGTGCCGGTGGTCTCTACGAAGGGGGGCGTTGGCACGACGTCGGCGTTCCGGTGATCTACGCCGGCCTGAGCGCGGAAATATGCGCGATGGAAAAGCTCGTGCATACTGGCCCCATTCTTCCAGTCGACCTCGTCCTCGTCGCGCTCACGTTGCCGGACACACCCGACCTCTATGAAGAAGCCGACGTCGCTGCGCTACCTGACTGGGATGCGCTGCCACCCAGTCGCGCTTCCGTCGAGTTCGGAACTGCCTTCCTGCGCTCGGGCCGCGCGCTCGGCCTCATTGTCCCATCGGCCGTCATGCCGGAAGCACGGAACGTCGTCCTGAACCCGCTGCATCGACGCTTCGCCGAAGTCGAACTTGCCATCGAGCGCCCTTTCTCGTTCGATCAGCGCTTGCGCAAAGGCTGACCACCAAGCAGATCACACAACCCGCAGCCTCAATCGACCAGCGCCACCGACTTGATCAGCGCGAACACCAGCTGGCCGGGTTCGAGCCGCAGTCGTGCGACCGAGCTCGCCGTCAGTTCGGCGAGCAGCAGCTGCCCGTCGGCAAGCCGGCACGAGACCAGCGCATGGCCAACGCGCGGGGCGTCGATACGCTCGATGCACACCATCAGGTGATTCTGAATGCTGATGCGCGAGGGATCGTCCAGCGCGAGACTGACGTCACGCGCGAGCACCCGCACGCGCATGCTCGCGCCGACCGCGACCGACGCCGCCGCGCCCAGCCACAGACGCGCTTCGGGCGGACCGAACGCACGCAACCCGCCTTCGGCCACCTCGCCGACCACGCTCTCGAGCACCGAAGCCGCGCCCTCATCGTCGAACAGCGGCGAATCCGGCCGCGCCATCGCCTCGCGCAGGGTTTCGATACGCTCAATGCGGCCGTCGCGCATGAACACCACCCGGTTTGCGAGGCGTTCGACCTCTTCCGGGGCATGGGACACCATCACCATCGGCACGCCGGCCTCGTCGGCCAAGCGTGACAGAAACGGCATGATCTCGCGCTTGGTCTGCGTGTCGAGCGCCGACAACGGTTCATCGAGCAGCATCAGGCGCGGACTGGTGAGCAACGCGCGCCCCAGCGACACGCGCTGGCGCTGTCCGCCGGAGAGCTTGTCGATGCCGCGATCGAGCAGATCGCCGATGCCGAGCATGTCCACCACCTCGGGCAGATGCAGCCGGCGCTCGGCCTCGGGCGTGCGCTTGTAGCCATACAGCAAATTCCCGCGCACCGACAGATGCGGCAGCAGGCTGTGCTCCTGAAACACCAGCCCGATCCGGCGGCGATGCAGGGGCACGAAGTTTCGCCCCGCCTGCCAGACCGTATCGCCAAATCGCACCTCGGCGGCCGCCACTTTTTCCAGCCCGGCGATGACGCGCAACAAGGTGGTCTTGCCGCAACCGGAGCGCCCGAACAACGCGGTGACGCCGTCCAGCGGCAAGGCGGCATCGACGTCGAGGGCAAAATCCGCGCGCTGTAGCAACGCACGCACCGCCAGAGCAGCGGAGCCGGAGGAAAAAAACGCTTTGGTCATGATCAGCCCACCTTGGCGACTTCGAACTTGCGGTTGATCGCATACACGACGAACAGCGTCAGGAACGAGAACACCAGCAAGCCAAACGAGAGTCGGTGCGCGGCCTCATAGTTAAGCGCTTCGGCGTGATCATAGATCAGTACCGACAAAACCTTGGTCTCGCCCGGAATGCTGCCGCCAAGCATCAGAATCACACCGAACTCGCCCAACGTGTGGGCGAAAGTGAGCGTGAAGGCGACGATGAATCCGCCGCGGGTGAGTGGCAGCACGACGGTGAAGAAGCGGTCAAGCCCGTTCGCGCCCAGCGCGCTCGCCACCTCCACCGGGCGCCGCCCGAGATTGCTGAAGGCCTGATGCAGCGGTTGCACGGCGAACGGCATTGAGTACAGCACCGAAGCGACCAGAATGCCCTCGAACGAGAACGCCAGATGGGTCAGACCGATGTCCTCCAGCGTGCTGCCGACGAAGCCGCGCGGCCCGAGCACGATGAGCAGGTAAAAACCGAGCACCGTCGGCGGCAACACCAGCGGCAACGCGACAATGGCCTGCACTGCGGTGCGCAGGTTCGAGCGCCCGGCCGACAGCCACCACGCGATAGGCGTAGCAATCACGAGCAGGATGAGGGTTGTATACAGGCACAGCTTGAAAGTGACTTCGATGGCCTGCCAATCCTGTGGGCTGAGTCCAAGCATGGTTTGTCGATATCAGAAATAGGGTAAGCGCCGGAAACCGAAGGATACGGACAAGCAGATGCTGCGAACGGCCGTCATCACGAGAACGACGGTCGCCCGCCGAAAACCCGGTCAGGGTTTGGGCATCACGAAACCATACCGCTCCATGATTTCGTGTGCGATATCGGTTTCCATGAACGCCGCAAAGTCCATCACGCCGGGCTTCTCCGCGCCACGCCTGGTCACGACATACCCTTGGGTCAGCGGGTTGTGCAGGTTGTCGTCGATCAGATGGTGGCCATGCTGCGCCAGCGTCGGAAACTTGGCCAGCGACAGCGCGATGATCCCGACCTCGGCCGCACCCGACTCGACCATCTGCGCGGTGTGGGCGATGTTCTCACCGAACACCAGCTTGCTCTGCACCGCCTCCCACACGCCGCTGGCCTCCATTGCTTCCCGCGCGCGCAGACCATACGGTGCATGCGAAGGCTGGGCGATGGCAACCCGCCGAATCCGCGGATCGGTCGGCAAATCGGCCAGCGTCAATTCGGACGCATCGAACGTGCTGCTCCAGATAACGATGCGCCCGATCGCATAAACCGCCGGCTCGGTCGCCGCAAAGCCTTCCGCGCGAAGTCGTTGCGGAAACGAAATGTCGGCCGAAAAGAAAATATCGAACGGTGCGCCGTTGATGATCTGCGTGGTCATCTTGCCGGAAGAACCATAGATGACCTCGACTTCATGATCGGGATATTCCTCGCGATACACCGCGATGACGTCATCCAGCGCGAAACGCAGGTCGGACGCCGCCGCAATCGTGAACTTGGCGCCATGCGCCGCGCTCGCGAGCAGAGCTATCGTGATGATCAGCAAGAAGAGACGGATCTGTTTCATGGTCAATCAACTCCTGTAGTTTCAATCGTAGGCCGCGAGAATCACACTCGACGACTTGAAAATGGCGCAGGCCTTCGAGCCGACCTCCAACGCCAACGCCTTGCAGCTGCCGTGTGTCACCACGGCGGTCACGTTCTTGCCCGAGGGCAGGGCAATCGTTACTTCATCGTTAACCGACCCCGGGTGCACCATTGCAATCTCACCCCACAGCTGATTATGCGCGGTCAGGCGTACCTCGCTATCGGTAGCGACCAAAACGGATGACGACTTGACCAGCGCGACCACGTCCCTGCCAATGGTCAGCCCCAGCGTTTCGGCGCTGGCTCTGGTGATCACCGCAACGATCTCCGTCCGCGCATCGAGCCGAATCCGCACCTCGAAATCGACCTCGCCATCCCGCAGCCCGACGATGGGCCCGGCAAACTGGTTGCGCGCACTGTTGCGAATATTCATCGTATGCATGAGCTTCCGGAATTCCCCTACGTCGGCCACGCCCCCCTCGGCCAGCCTCGCCGAAGCCCTCTCCAGCGCCAGCCCGGTTTCGATTTCGAGCGCGCGATACATCGCCACCATGCGCCGGCCATAATCAGTCAGCGCAGTACCTCCACCTTGTCGCCCGCCAGTCGTTCGCTCCACCAGCGGCTCGGGGGACAGATTGTTCAAGGTGTCAATCGCGTCCCATGCCGCCTTGTATGACAATGGCACCGCCTTGGCTGCGCGATTGATGGAACCAAACCGGTCGATTTCTTCCAGCAGGCGCACGCGCGTATCGGATAACGCGGCGCCACTTGCCGATTCGATCGACAGCCGGCCATGTAACGGATTCGATGCGTTCGTGTCCATGAATCACCTTTTTCTATTTAATGAGCGATATAGCGATATTCGTGCCAGAGAATCAATATCGCTGTACATATTGAAAATGTTCATATGAAACCTGCCTTGGCGGCATTTCACCCACTCCATCTGCGGCGAATATCGTCTCGGAACAGTGCTTGCTGACCAACATTCTATGTCACGATCTATACAACGCGTCGTGATTGCGACACGGATCTCGCTACAGCCACAACGTCACCGCACGAAAGGCTGGCCACCCTGCACCTCGCATCGAACTGGCTGAGAACTTGCATGGTGTCGGTTGTTTCGCCCTACTTTCCGAAAGCAAACCAACCTCGTTCTCAACAACCCCATGCCTGCCAGCCCGACCGAGCCTTCGAACCAACTCACGCTATCGATCCACAAGCAATTGCGCGCCGCACACGGTGCGATGGCGCTCTCTCTGTCCCTTACCGTCGAACGCGGTTCATGCGTCGCCCTGCTCGGCCCTTCCGGCGCGGGCAAGACCACGGCGTTGCGCATCCTCGCCGGCCTCGCTTCACCCGACGCGGGTCGCATCGACGCATTTGGCCAATGCTGGCTGGACACCGGGCGCAGGTTTCATCTGCCCTGCCGCAAGCGGCATATCGGCTATGTCTTTCAGGATTACGCCCTGTTTCCCCACATGAGCGTGCGTGGCAACGTGCACTTCGCGTTGCGCCGCGACGTGGCGCGCGACCGTGCCGATGAGTTGCTCGAGATGGCGGGCCTGTCAGGACTTGCGGACGAGCGCCCGGATCGCCTGTCTGGCGGACAGCAGCAACGCCTCGCGCTGGTCCGCGCCCTCGCCTCCGATCCGCAGCTCCTGCTCCTCGATGAGCCCTTGTCCGCCCTTGACGTTTCGCTGCGCCGCCAATTGCAGGATGCGCTGCTGGAGATTCGCCGTGCCCGCGCACTGACCACCATTGTCGTCACGCACGACCCGCTCGAGGCCATGCGCCTGGCCGACCGGGCCATACTGATCGAAGAGGGAAGCATCGTCGAAGACACGACACCCGCAGCTTTGTTCGCGCACGACCACTCCCTGGCACCTTCCTCAACGCTCATCGGCCGCGTCATCGGTCACGAATCCACGCTCAGCGGTCCGCGCTGCCTGGTCGAGTGCCAAGGACGCATCTTGTCGGTGCGTGTTGCGGATGCAGAGCACCGGAACGACCGGGCCGGCACGCAAGCAACCGCCCTCGAATCAGGCGCGGAGGTAACACTGCACGCCACCGACTGGATCGCTCGGCCAAAAACCCGCGATCGCGCCCCTACAACGCCCCCAGACGCTTGAGCACCCAGAACATCAGCAAGGTGACAACGGCGAGCAGCAGCGACAACACCGCCGCGCGCTCGAACTCCCCTCCCGTCACCGAGTTGTAGATCTCGAGCGACACCGTACTGGTGCGGCCTGCGATGTTCCCGCCCAGCATCAGCGTGATACCAACCTCGCCGAGCGAACGCCCAAGGCCGAGTACGAGCCCGGCTGCCAACGCCTTGCGTACACTCGGGAGCAACACCCGAAAGAAAATCTCCAACTCATTCTTGCCCAGTGTGCGCGCTGCCTCGGCAAGGCGCGCGGAAGACGATTCGAGCGCCGCCTGCACCGGCTTGACCACCAGCGGCAAACCCGAAATGAACGCCGCAATCAGCACGCCCCAGAACGAGAACACCAATTCAAGCGCGAACTGCTGGTCCAGCCACCCGCCGATTGCCCCTCTGCGGCCGAGCAGCATCAACAACACGAACCCTGTTGCGATCGGCGGAAACACCAGCGGCAGGGTCACCAGCGCATCGAGCAGACCACGGCCTCGCCAACCCTGGCGCGCCAGCGCCGCCCCGAGCGCCAACCCGGCAATCAGGTGCAGCATCAGCGTCAGCATCGCGATCTCGGCCGTCAGATTCAGCGCATGACGCACACCGGGCTCGGCGAGCACGGCATGAATCGCGTGCAGCGTATCTCGCATGGACTCACTCGTATGCAAGCGAACTTGCGAAACGCGTCAAAGACCGTGACGATCGAGAATCTCACGTGCTTGGGGCGACGCAAGAAAATCGGCAAAAGCCTCCACCAGCGGTGACGTCGCATGTCCCGACAACACGCCTGCCGCAATCTCGATCGGATCGTGCAATGCGGCGTCGATCTCGACATAGCCGCCGATGCGATCGGCAACGCCCAGCGCGTCGGTCATGTTGACGAAGCCGGCATCGACCTCACCGCTCACGAGGTAGGCCGAAACCTGGGGTACGGTGGAAACCGTCAGCAGGCGCGCGGCCACTGCGGCCTGCTGGCCACTACGCTCCAGAAACTCCGCCGCGGCCCTGCCATAGATCGCGTGTCGCGTATCCGGCAAGGCGATACGCCGCAAATCCGCAGCCGCCAGTTCGGCCGGATCAATCGCCCCGGCGCCACTGGGCCAGGCCAGAACCAGGCGCCCCTTCCCCGCATGGATAAAGCGATCAAAGGCAATCGCACCACTGCGTTCGAGAAAGATCCGGTCCCCAAACACCACGGCGACCCTGCCAGACTGCCCGACCTGGCTGATCACTTGCGCCATGTTACCGTACATCTGTTCGACACGAATGCCAGACGACTGCTCGAAGGCGTTGGCAAGCTCAGTAACAGGACGCCGGTAGCCCGCCCCGGCCGCCACCAGCAGCGCGTCCTGGGCCAGCACGGGTACCACGAGAAAGGCGAGCAACACGAACAACAGGCCGCGGCGACCTTGCCGCAACAGATTGACGAAGATATGCATGGGTAACACTCCTGTGGGAGAGGCATCAAAAGTTGAAAAAAGTGGTAAATCGTTCAGCGCGGCATCGACTCGCTGAATACAAAGAACGGACGTGACGGCCCACTACACTCCGCGCCGCGCACTTCACGGCGAACCAGCCAGCGCTCGTCACGCAAGCGCCACGCCGTAAGCGCCTCTCCAGCCAGCGCGACGAGGTAGAACTCCTCATCGTCATCCGAAAACGGCTCACGCAGAGTCCATTCGTGCGCGTAATAGCAGGGGCAGCCGTCGACGTCACGGCCAATGACACGGCGCGCCATCAGTTCGGTGTCGCAGTGGATCTCGAAGTCGATCGGCGCCCACACCTGGTCACGCCACGCAACGGGCAAGCCCTCCAGCCACGGGTGTGCCAGCCATGGCGGCTGTACCGTACCGACAGGCCATGCCCCCTCAACCGGGGCGGGTTCGCGTCGTGCGGCGCCACCCTCGCGCCGCATCTCATGCTCACCGCGCATCGCATGTTCCCGCCAGGTAATGAAAGTGCACCGCAACATCGGCCGGCCGCGCGGTATAGGGCGCCGAAGTGGCGATCAGGTCGGCGCCCGCGGCGGCATACGCCGCGGCGTTGGCTGCGCCCACCCCTCCGGTCGCGATCAACACCGGGTGCAGGCCAGCCGCATTCAGCGCCGCACGTGTCGCCGCAAACGCCTCGGGCGTAAATTTCTCGAGTTGCAGTATCTCCGCCCCCGCGCGCGCCCAGCACATGGCTTCGTCGCCATCGCCCACCTCGAACACCGCGCGCTTCTCGGGCTGCGCCGCGCGCAAGCGTCGCACCGTGTCGACAGGGGACTGTGTCATGAACAAGCGATGCTCGGCGAACACCAGCAAGGTCTCGGACAGCCCGAGCCGGTGCGCAATCGCCCCACCCGCCCGGATTGCCTTGATCGACAGGGTCTTGGTCCCGGGAACGTTCTTGCGCGTGCAGGCCACCGGCAATGGGTGTGCCGCGACGACGATGGCAGCCGCGGCGGTGGCGATGCCACTCATCCACTCACACAGGTTCTGCGCAACCTTCCAGGCACGATGCAGCGCGCCCGCCGTACCCCGCGCCTCGAGCAGCAACGTGCCCGCCTCGGCGCGCTCGCCGGACGCCACATGAACCCGGACACTCTGCGCGCCCGCCAGTTCGAACAGGCGCCCTGCCTCTTCCGTACCACACACCTGCATCGCGCCACGTGCAAGAAAAAGCACCTGCGCCGCTTCGTTGCCAATCGCCAGCGTGTCGGTCGTCAGGTCACCGGCCGGCACATCTTCCGCCAGCATCCGTGACAAGACGTCGTCAGCAACCACGCATTGCAGCACGCCCGTCATTCCGATCGCTCCTTTTTTATCTACATTTGTATACAGACAATGAATGCAATGCCCATGCCAAACCCGAACCTTTCGGAGAACCATCCGCTTTATGGTTGATTCACTATAAAAACAAGAACTACCATGATGCTGGATCGCAATCAGAGCGGGGTCGGACCAACCCTATTTTATGTAGCACTCAATACAACGTGTCACCAATCCGACACGCAGACACACTATGGGAGCAAACCAATGAAAGTCAGCGCACGCAATGTACTCAAGGGTACTGTCACCGCCATTCAGCCGGGCAGCGTTAACAGCGAGGTAGAACTCGAACTGGCCGGCGGCGACCGGCTCATCGCCATCGTCACCCGCTCGAGTTGCGAGTCACTCGGACTCGCGCCCGGCGCGGCGGCCGTCGCGCTGGTCAAAGCGCCGTGGGTAATGCTCATGACCGACGCCTCCGACATCCAGTTGTCGGCACGCAACCAGCTCGACGGCAAGATCAAGTCGGTCGAACAGGGTCAGGTCAATGCCGAGGTGGTGATCGAACTGCCCGGCGGCACCGAGGTCGCCGCCGTGGTCACGCGCGAAGCGGTGATGGAACTCGGACTGGCTCCTGGTGGGGCTGCATCAGCGGTGATCAAGGCTTCGCACATCGTACTCGGGGTGCCGCGCTGAAGGCCTCAAGGAGCCGAATCGATTTCGGCCCGCACCCAGCACTATCGTGCCACTCGTGGTGAGTCCGAATCACGCACTGGCAGTGATGTCAGACCGCTTCGGCATGCGTCTCCGCGAGCAGCCAGGCCCGAAACGAGCTCACCTGCGGCAGTTCGGAGCACATCTCGGAAACGACCAGGTGGTAGGCGTAGCTGCGCCGGATGATGACCGGAAACGGCGCGACCAGACGTCCGGCACGAATCTCGGGCTCGACCAGCGGACGCGACAGCAAGGCGACACCCAGGCCGTCGAGCGCTGCCGAAATCGCCAGGCCCGAATCGGAGAAGTGATGGCCCGCACGCAGACGGACGTTGCGCACTCCCGCCGCCGCCAGCCATTCGACCCAGCTCGGCCGTTCGCGCGCCTCGGGGATGGTGTCATCGTGGATCAGCGTATGAAAGCGCAGATCGGCCGGCTCGCGCAGCGGGATCTTGCCACGCAGCAACGCGGTGCTGCACACCGCCGTGTACTCGGGCTCGAACAGGCGATCGACCCGACAGCCGGGGTAATGCCCGCTGCCGTAGCGCACCCAGACCTCCGGATCGTCCCCAAGGTGCTCGTTGATATCGTGGAGTGCGTTGAGACCGGCATCGCCGACGTCGATGGTCCGGGTCGAGCTCGCCAGATGCAGCTCGACCTCGGGCTCGCGCGCATAGAACCCGTGCAACCGGGGCACCAGCCAGCGCGACGCGAATGAAGGCGGCGCAATCACCACCAAGCGGTTGTGCGGCAACCCCCCGCCGCGGGCAAGGCGCGTTGCTTCGGTAAAGCAGCGCAGCCCCTCGCGAACCTTTGGCAGCATCGCTTCACCCTCGGCGGTCAGCTCGATCGCCCGCGTCAGGCGACGGAACAGCATCACGCCGAGCTCGTCTTCCAGCCCCCGGATCTGATGGCTGACCGCCGTCGGGGTGACCGCCAGTTCGTCGGCGGCACGCTTGAAGCTCAGATGCCGGGCCGCAGCCTCGAACACCCGTAGCGCATTGAGAGATGAGAGCCGGTCAGCCATATAGATGAGAAAAACTCATTCATTGAATGATAAAACATCGTTTGTTGCGTCGCAACATCCACACTAAAGTACCACTAAACCCAATTGCGGGTGGCATTACGAAGGAGTCTCGCCATGTACTACGACACAAGGGAAATCGAACTGCAGGTCCGTCGGGCCGAGGCCATCGTCGACACCGTGGCCGCCACGCTGCACGCCGGCAAACGCGCAATGCTGGCCATTGCGCAATACGTACGTGGCGGTATCGCCGCCATCGACCGGCACGCGCGCCACCGCTGACCCCCATCCCGGCGTCACGCCGGGTCGCACCGCCCCCTGACCCCAACAGGAGCATACATCATGAAAACAGAATACAACCCCCACGATCTCGCCATGATCACCCGCGACGTCTACCGCATGCGCGACCAGGCCCTCATGGACGCGTTCGCGCTGACCTGGCGTGGCATCAAGTTCGTTGTCACGGCCTCGGCACGACGCGTCGCCGGCCTGCTCCGTTCGGCTGCGCATGCCGGACATCATCCGCGCCATCATTGAGCGGCAACGCGCGCGGCGCCCAGGCTCGATCGCCTCGGACGCTCAGGCCCCGCGCGCAAGCTCGGCGTTGCGATCGAAGAAACGCCGGGTCTCGAACACTGTCGTTGAAAAATGCTTGCCGTTGCTCGACAGATGACGTTTGAGCACGAAGGTGAACAGTAGCGGGTTGTGTTGCCGGATACGATCGAGCACCGGAACCGCATCCCCCACCATCATTCCCGCTCGCGCAAACGACGCTGGCGAAATCAGCGGCATGACTCCGGGAAGCGGATAGTCCGACCCGTACAGCAGCCGGTCATGCCAGTCGTCCCGCTCGAGCAGCGTACGCAGTTTCGGAATGTCGCGGTTGCGCAGGATGGTCGCGGAGATATCCCCCGCCAGCAGCACCTGCGCGCGCGGCTCGTCCATCATCCGCGCGAATAATTCGAAACTCTCTACACGCGGGCCATCGGGTCCCTTGTCGAGGTCGACATCCTCTCCGTGCGACGCGCAATGCGCCATCACCACGCGCACCCCGTGATCGAGCGCACGACGCAGCAGCAGCGGATTCCCCCATTCCGGACGTCCCACGCCGATCACCGCCTGCTCTTCGCCGACATGGGTGATCAATGGCAGGTCCAGCCTGGCGAGGGTCTGATAGTAACGGTCGTAGTCCGCTCGCGACGGATCGATGCCCATTGCCGGTGGCAACCACTTCACCGCACGGGCACCGTTCTCGGCCGCCGCCTCCAGTGCGTCGATCGCGTCGCCGCGGGCAGGGTGCACCGAACACACCCACTCGAACCAGTGCGGTGCCGCTTGCGCAACTTTGCGCGCATACGCGTCCGGCACATGGAAGGCCGACCGCTCCGGGCGTGGTGTCCCGTCGGGTGCATGCACATGGTCAAAGGCATACAGCATCAGCTTGGCGCCCGGTGGCATGCCGCTCATCAGGTTCGACAAGCGCTCCACATAGCTCTCATCCACGCGGTCGGGTGCGTCGTGGGCACAGCCCGCGTTGAGGTAGAACAGTCGCTGCAGATACTGCATCGGATACAGCGGACTGCGCATCTCACGTGCAATCGTCATTCCACTGCCGGAATCACCCGTGCCCGCAAGATGTACATGGCAGTCCCAAACGTTTGCGGGTACGAGATCGCGCCAGGCGGCGCGGACCAGGGCATGGTCGCGCAAGTCTTCGGGAAGATCCGACAGACACGGATTGACGACTCGGGGTGGCGTCACGAACAGTGCCTGGGCACAGCCCGGCAGGGACCAGAAACCGGTCGCGCCGAACAGCGCCCCCAGCATGCGCCGTCGTGTCGGCGAAACCTCGTGTTGATGCGACTTGTCGAAAACCGTGTTCATACGATTGCGGCCCATGTTGCCCTGTGTTTCAGTCCGCGCCGCGGCAAAAGGGTTCAACTCGGCTACAGAAACGCCCGCGCCCGAGGAACCCTGCAGGTCACGGCGCCACCAAAGTCGCACGAGTAGCGCGAAACCGGAATTCCGAACCCGGATGCGCAATATGTCTCACTATTCCCCATTTTGGGATGGCCTCGATCACCAGTGCGCGCTAGCATCACCTAGTATCACTTTTGTCTTACAACTTCGTTTTTCACGCGAAGTCACCGGGAAATACCATGAAATACCCCTTGTTCGAATGCCTCGGAGATGATTACCCGCGTAACCTCGAGGAGCGTCACGAGCGCATCCTCGCGCGCATTGCCGAGCTGTGGAACGATCCCGAGATTCACGATTACTTCAGCGATCTGTTGATCGACAAGCGTGGTGGCCGACAGGGCTTCTCGCCCGAGATCGTCCAGGAGATTCTGGCATTGCGCACTCTGCGCGAATCGGAAGACCTCTCGGCGGCCGAAACCCCCGAAGATGCAGCCTTTCACCTCGAAACCCTGGGTCACGCATTTACCGACGAGAGCTTTCTGAAAGCTATTCGCCAGGGGAACAAAGAGTTGGTGGACTTGTTCGTGCGAGCGAACGCAAACCTGGAAGCGCGTGACGCAACCGGGGCGACGCCGTTGCTGATGGCGCTCAAGGCTGGCTACACGGTCATTGCGCATATCCTGCTCAAGGCCGGCGCCAACGTAAACGTTGCCGACGAGTTGCGCCTCACACCCTTGCTAATTGCCTGCGGCAAACCGACGATGGGCTATCGCACCATCGCCGAAGCCCTGGTACGCTGCGGCGCCTATCTGGATGTGCGCGACCGGCTCGGCTACACCCCCCTGCTCCTGGCGGTCTCCGGAGGAATGTACGAAATCACCGAGTTGCTGCTGCAACGTGGCGCCGACGTGAGCGCGGTCAACCGACGCGGCCAGAACGTTGTCAGCATGATCAATGCAATGCGGGACCTTGATCAACGGAGCCGCTTCGAGGCCCTGCTGATGAAGTATCGCGGAACCGCCGAAATCTGATGGCAGCGGTCTGACCCGGTGACTGGAACACCGCGCGCAACACAACCGCCGCATCGATGTCCGTGGCTCCGCCTCTTCACAGCCGGCGGACGTCACAGAAACAGATAACTGCAGATCGCCACAGCAGCGATGACCGCCACCACATCCGCCGTCAGCGCGGCGGCCAGTGTATGGCGGATGCGCCGAATCTGCACGGCGCCAAAGTACACCGCCAGCACGTAGAAGGTGGTCTCGGTGGACCCTTGCAGCGTCGTCACCAGATAGCCGATGTAACTGTCGGGACCGATCATCGGATCGTTGATGATCGACGCCATCACTCCATAGGCGCCGGAACCGGACAGTGGACGCAGCAGGGCCATCGGCAACGCCTCCGGTGGCAACCCGAACCTCGACGTGATTCCACCGAGCAGCGCAACCATGGTGTCCATCGCCCCGCTGGCGCGAAACATGCCGACCGCCACCAGAATCGCCACCAGATACGGGATGATGCGCAGGGCGACCTGAAAACCCTCCTTGGCTCCCTCGACGAACACCTCATAGATGCGCACGCCACGCGCGGCACCAAACAGCAGAAAACCAAGCATCAGGCTCGGAATGATCCAGGGCGAAATCGCGCTCCCCCAGATCACCGTTGCCGGGATCAGCGCAAACAGGGTGCACAGCGCGACGATCGACACCCACAACGGATACGCGCCGGGGTCCTCAGGCAATGTGTCGCCGGGACCCTCGGTCACCCACGGACGCTCCAGCGTTGCCGCGGAGGGGTCGGGCGGACCGACCGGGAAGAAGCGGCGGTACAGCAAGGCCGCCGAGATGGCGGCAATGGTCGCACACAGCGTCGCAAACAGGGTCGTCGGCAGAATGCCCGCTGGGTCGGAAGAACCCGCAGCGGCGCGAATCGCGATGACGCCGGTCGGCAACAGCGTCACGCTCGAGGTATTGATCGCAAGGAACAAGGCCATCGAGTTGGTGGCCGTGCCCGGGCGTGGATTGAGCTTGTCGAGTTCCTGCATCGCACGGATGCCGAACGGCGTGGCGGCATTGCCCAGCCCCAGCGCGTTGGCCGACATGTTCAGGATCATCGCCCCCATGGCGGGGTGATTGGCCGGGACCTCGGGAAACAGGCGCGTCATCAGTGGCCGGATCAATCGCGCGATGATGGTCAGCAGACCGCCCGCCTCGGCCACTTTCATCAGCCCCAGAAACAGCGTCATCACCCCGACCAGCCCCAGGGCGAGCTCCACCGCCCCGGCCGCCGATGAAATCATGCCGGTGGACAGCGCTTCCATCGGCGACGGTACGCCCTCGAGCGCCACATGGGTGAGCTCACGCCAGGCTGCGGCGGCAAAGGCGATGAGAACGATGCCGAGAAAGATGGAGTTCATGGACCAGAGTCGGACGGCACGCGTACACAATCGGAATGAAGCGGCCGCCATCATACGCGAGATCGGACACGGACCGCGATGCGTTCATGCCAACCACGCTCAGGGAGGCGCTGGACCACATCGAATTTTCTGGGGCGGAAACGGCACCGGCCGTTTCCCGGGTACGCTCAGAGAATCGGCAGGTCCGTCTTCTCGCCTTGCTCGTACACCACATTGGCGCGTCCGACCAGCAGCGGGTCGATCGCCCCGATCCTCGCGGCGTCCTTGTTGGTATAGGGCAGGCGGTGCAGCACATAGCGCATCGCGTTGAGACGTGCGCGTTTCTTGCAGTCGGACTTGACCACCGTCCACGGCGCGTCGGCGGTGTCGGTGTAGAAGAACATCGCCTCCTTCGCGCGGGTGTAGTCGTCCCACTTGTCGAGCGACGCCAGATCGATCGGACTCAGCTTCCACTGCTTGAGCGGATGTGCCTCGCGCTCCTTGAAACGGCGGCGCTGCTCGTCACGGCTGACCGAGAACCAGAACTTGATCAAATGGATGCCGCTGCGCGTCAGATTGCGCTCGAACTCCGGCGCCTGGCGCATGAACTCCGCGTACTCGTCATCGCTGCAGAAACCCATCACGCGCTCCACACCGGCACGGTTGTACCACGAGCGGTCGAACATCACGATCTCGCCGGCCGTCGGCAGATGCTGGATGTAGCGCTGGAAGTACCACTGACCGCGCTCGGTCTCGCTCGGCTTCTCGAGAGCGACCACGTGGGCGCCGCGCGGATTGAGGTGCTCCATGAAGCGCTTGATCGTACCGCCCTTGCCCGCCGCATCGCGACCCTCAAACAGAATCACCACTTTCTGTCCGGTTTCCTTGACCCATTTCTGCAGCTTGAGGAGCTCGACCTGAAGCCGATACTTCTGCTTTTCGTAGTTCTTGCGGCTCATCAGGTTCTTGTACGGGTAGCCGCCGGTACGCCAGTCGTCGGCGAGCTCGTCATCGGCGCGCACGCCGGTGCGGAACGTGGCCGCGAGCTCGTCCTGAAACAGCGTTCGGCGCAGCATCGCGATGTCGTCGGGCGAAGCCCCCTTCAGGATCGCCCCGAGGTGCTCGGCCAGCCCCACGATATCGCCCTCGGCGCCGGCCTCGACGATGTCGGTCACGGCGACCACCTTGGAGTCTTCCGCACCGGCCACCGCCTGGTCCACTTCGAAGCGCTCGATGCCCGCCTCGGAGTTGCTCGGCGACACATCTCCCTGCTTCACCTTGCGCGTCTTGCCCTTGGCGCCGGTCCGCGGTTGCGGGATCACCGCTTCATCCGTAACACGTTCGTCGCTACCGGATTCCTTCGCACTCATGCGCACTCCCCTTTTCATCGATCAGCCATTCATTGTATCCCTTGTGGTCGCCGCCCTTTCGACGGAAACTTGACCCGCATCAAAGCATGACGTTTTGTGCCTTGCATCCCGCCTATCGACGGTGCCTGGCACCCGAAACGGAGCGGGTAGAATGTGCGGGCTCATGAAACCCGCAACCGACCCATCCGCCGCCGGCCCCGACGACCATCAGTACCGTACCATGGTCAGTGGTGCCCTTGATCTGTTCGACCAAGGCGTGACTGTATTCGACCGCGACCTGCGGCTGATCGCCTGGAACCGGCGCTTTGCGGAACTGCTCGAATTTCCCGAGCACCTTTTGCGCCCGGGTACGCCGTACGAGGCCTTCGTGCGTCACAACGCGATGCGTGGCGAGTACGACGCACTCGGCGGTCCAATCGACTACGCACCCGGTGACGTCGACCTCGAAACCCTGGTCGCCCAGCGCATGGCGCTTGCACACCAGTTCCGCGCGCACCATACACGCTGGATGCGCCCCAACGGGCGTGTGCTCGAACTTCGCGGCCAACCCATGGCCGACGATGCCGGCTTCGTCACATTTTACGCGGACGTCACCGCGCAGCAACATCATCAGGACGAGATCGCGCGCGACAAGGCGGCACTCGAGGCGCACATCCAGCGACGCACCGCCGAACTGACCTCGGCCAACGCAGAGCTCACCGCCGCAATCGAGAAGAACCGCGAAATCACCGTCGCCCTGCGCTACAGCGAGGCGCGCCTGCGCCAGATTACCGACACCATCCCTGCCCACATCGCCTACTTCGACAAGGCCTGGGCCTATCGCTATGCCAATCGCCGCTACGCCGAATGGTTTGGCTGGACCAGCGAATCCATCGTCGATCAATCGATCCCGGTGGTGATCGGCGCACGCCTGTTCGACCAGGTCGCGGAACACGTACGCCGCGCACTCAACGGCGAGGAAGTCAGCTACGAGTATACGATCACCGACGAGGACGGCAGCGAACGCCACGCGCGCAGCACCCTCCTGCCCGACTTCAGCCCGGGTGGCCACGTGCTGGGGTGCTTTGTTCATGCGGTAGACATCACCGAGCAACGCCGCACCCAGAATGCGCTGGCGCAGGCGCAAAAAATGGAAGCCATCGGCCAGCTCACCGGCGGGCTGGCACATGATTTCAACAACATGCTGACGGTGGTCGCCGGCAACCTCGCCGAGTTGCGCGACGCCCGGCCGTTCGATCCGCTGACCGCCGACTACGTCGAGCCCGCGCTGCTCGCGACCAGCCGCGGTGCGTCCCTGATCCGCCGTCTGCTCGCCTTCGCCCGTCAGCAGCCGCTGTCGCCACGCCCGGTGGATGTCGATGACCTGATCCACGGGCTGACCCGGCTGCTGCGTCGTTCCCTGCCCGAGAACATCGTGATACGCACCGCCCGCGCAGCCGCGAACGGGCCCGCACTGGCACTCGCCGACCCGCACCAGCTCGAAAGCGCGCTACTCAACCTCGCGCTCAACGCCCGCGACGCCATGCCCAATGGCGGCGAGCTGCTGATTCGGGCCGGCGTCGAAAACCTGGACTCGGGGGGCGCGCGTGAGCTTGAACTGGCCCCGGGAGACTATGTCCAGGTCAGTGTCAGCGACAACGGCGAAGGCATGGATTCGGGTACGCTGGCACGCGTCTTCGAGCCTTTCTTCACCACCAAGAAATCCAGCGGAGGTACTGGCCTCGGCATGGCCATGGTATATGGCTTCATCAAGCAGTCCGGCGGTGGCGTGCGCATTCGCAGCCGCCAGGCGCGTGGTACTACCGTGGCCCTGCTGCTGCCATGCGCCGACGCCAGCGACGGCATGGCCGAGGGTAGCGAACACACTGGTGGTGATCCGGCGAGCTGGCTCAACGGGCGGCTGGTGCTGCTGGTGGAAGACGAACCGGAAGTGCGCAAGATCGTGCGCAAGCAGCTCACCACGCTCGGCTGCTCGGTCCTCGAGGCCGAGAACGGCGACGAAGCGGCCGACATGCTGGAAACCATCCCGGCAATCTCGCTGGTGGTATCGGACGTGGTCATGCATGGCGACATGGACGGCCACGCACTGGCCCGTTTCGCACGCGGCTTCCGGCCCGACCTGCCCGTGGTGTTGATGAGCGGCTACACCGAAGCGGCCGAATCGATCAACGACGACCTCGCCCTGCCGATTCTGGCCAAGCCCTTCACACGCGATGCACTGTACAAGGCCATCAGCCGCATCGCACCGTTCATGCCTGGAGACCGCAACGATGGCGCGCCACGCTGAACTGATCTACATCGTCGAGGACGATCCCGCGATTGCGCGACTGATCGCCAGCACCCTTGAAAAATACGACTTCCCGAGCGCCCGCTTCGATTCCGGCAGCGCCCTGCTGCGTCAACTCGAGCGACAGGCGCCGGCACTGTGCATTCTCGACCTGGGCCTGCCCGACATGGACGGGCTCGAGGTGATGCAACGCATCCGCGACCGACACGGCTTCGGCCTGCTGATCCTCACCGGACGCGCCGACACCCACGACCGCGTCACCGGTCTCGAACTGGGCGCGGACGACTACATGGTCAAGCCCTTCGAACCGCGCGAACTGATCGCCCGGGTACGCAGCATCCTGCGTCGTTACCGGCCGGACCGCGGCAGTGATCGACCACCACGACGCATCGCCGAGTTCGCCGGCTGGCGCTTCGACACCGCCACCCACGAACTGACCGCACCGGACGGCCACCTCGAGGCCCTGGGCCTTGCCGAGGCGACGCTGCTGCGCCGCTTTCTCGAACGCCCCAACCAGATCCTGTCGCGCGAACAACTGCTCGACGAACAGCAGATCGAGGCCCTGGACCGCAGCATCGACCTTCGCGTGTCGCGCCTGCGCAAACGCCTCGAAGAGAACCCGCGCCACGCCCGGCTGATTCGAACGGTCTATGGCGCGGGCTATCTGTTCGGCGCCGAGGTGACCTGGTTGTAAGCGCCGGCCCTGGCGCGCGGCAAACACACCGCGGGGCGTGCGACGGAGCAAGCACGAATGACCACGCGCCTTCGCCCCGTCGTCCGGTCAGATGCGGTCAGATGCGGTCACCCTCGACCGCAACACCGTGCCGCTTACACCACGCCCTGCGCCAGCATCGCGTCGGCAACCTTGACGAAGCCGGCGATGTTCGCGCCGTCGGAATAGCTCACCGTGCCGTCCGGACGGGTACCGAACTTCAGGCACATTGCATGGATGCCCTGCATGATCTCGAGCAGACGGCCATCGACTTCTTCCCGCGTCCACGACATGCGCATCGCGTTCTGACTCATCTCCAGCCCCGAGGTGGCCACGCCACCGGCGTTGCTGGCCTTGCCCGGCGCGTACAGCACGCCGTTTTCCTCAAACACCTTGACCGCATCGGCGTTGCACGGCATGTTCGCGCCCTCGGCCACGCACACCACGCCATTCTTGACCAGCACGCGCGCGTCCTCGCCGTCGAGCTCGTTCTGCGTCGCGCACGGCAAAGCGATATCGACCGGCACACTCCACGGCCGCTCACCCGGCAGAAACTTCAGGCCCAGGCGCTCGGCGTACTCGCCGACACGGCCGTAATGCACGTTCTTGACGTCCATCAGCACCGCCAGCTTCTCCGGCGTGAAGCCTTCCTCGTCGATCACCGTGCCGCTCGAATCGGAGCAGGTGACGATGCGCGCACCCAGCTCCATCGCCTTTTCGATCGCGTACTGGGCGACGTTGCCCGAACCGGAAACCGCAATCCGCATACCCTTCATCGTGCGGCTGGCGTGACGCAGCATCTCCTCGGCGAAGTACACCGTGCCGTAACCGGTGGCTTCCGGGCGAATCAGCGAGCCGCCAAAGCTCAGACCCTTACCGGTGAACACGCAGTCGGACTTGTTCGACAGCTTCTTCATCATGCCGACCATGAAGCCCACCTCACGTCCGCCGACGCCGATGTCGCCAGCCGGCACGTCGGTGTCCGAGCCGACATGACGGAACAGCTCGGTCATGAAGGCCTGGCAGAAGCGCATCACTTCGCGCGGGCTCTTGCCCTTGGGGTCGAAGTCGGAGCCGCCCTTGCCACCGCCCATCGGCAGCGTCGTCAGTGCATTCTTGAAGGTCTGCTCGAAGGCCAGAAACTTGAGTACCGACTGGTTCACCGATGGGTGAAAGCGCATGCCGCCCTTGTAGGGGCCGATCGCCGAGTTGTGCTGGATGCGATAGCCGCGATTGACATGCACCGCCCCGGAATCGTCCAGCCACGAGACGCGGAACTGGATGATGCGCTCGGGCTCGATGAGACGGTCGAGCACGCCGTGTTCGGCGTAGCGGGGGTTCTCCGCGATGAACGGCCACAGGCTTTCCATGACCTCGGCGACCGCCTGGATGAACTCGGGCTGGCCGGGATTGCGATCCTTCACATAGGCAAGAAACTCTTCGAGCGACTGATAGCGCATTGACTTGAACTCCGGTGCGGATAGAAAACGGGAATCGTCCCCAATCCGATGCGGCCACGGGGAGACCTCCGCAACAGAGGCGCGGAAGGGCCAGAGGCTTGTTTGACACATCAAAGGGGAAGCACGCAATTCTCGCGGATTTTTGACGTTTACGCACACTTTGCGTGCAAAAAAACGACTTATCTTGGTGCAGATCAAAGAAATCGGCATCGAGTTGCACCAATCAGGTGCCCCAAGCACCGAATTTGTGCATCAGAGCGCCATAGCGCACTAACCTCGATTTAATGCACCAACTCTGTGCATCTCTTCACCAATGAAACGTGGAATACGCCTCCTTTCGACCATCCCCTGGGCAAGGCGAGTCTGTAGTCCCTGGGCGCCCCCTCCCACCGGCTCGCGTCAACCATTGCGACCCAACCGGAACCGGTTCATGATCGTGCCCATGTCGCCCACGCTCCCATCCGTCCAGCCTCCCGCGGAAACCCGCGCAACCGGCACCACGGCATGAAGTCCCGGCGCCGCCTGGTGTTCATCGCGCTCATCGTCGCCCACACGCTGGGCGTGGTGTCTTCGCTCGACGCGCTGATGTCCACTCGCACCGCCCAGGGCACGATTGCCTGGATCGTGTCACTGAACACCTTTCCGTACGTATCGGTACCCGCCTACTGGGTGTTCGGCCGAACCAAGTTCAACGGCTACGTGATCGGCCGACGCGAGGACGACACCCGTCTGTACGCCGCGCTGTCGCGCAAGATGGCGCTGGTCGGCGAATACGCCGCACCGCTGTCGTATGAGCATCCCCAGTTGCGCGTCATCGAACGTCTGGCCAAGATGCCGGTGCTCGAACACAATCGGGTCGAACTGCTGATCGACGGCGAGCAGACCTTCAACAGCCTCTTCGCCGGCATCGACGAGGCCGAGCACTATCTGCTGGTGCAGTTCTACATCGTACGCGACGACACCCTGGGCCGCGCCTTGCAGCAACGCCTGATCGCCCGCGCACGCAAAGGTGTCGCGGTGCATTTCCTGTATGACGAGATCGGCAGTTACCGCTTGCCCCGTGCCTATCTCGACGAGTTGACCGCCGCCGGTGTGCAGGTACGGCGCTTTCATTCGACTCGCGGCAGCGGCAACCGCTTCCAGCTCAACTTCCGCAATCACCGCAAGATCGTCGTCGCCGACGGCCGCACCGGCTGGGTCGGCGGCTTCAACGTCGGCGACGAATACCTCGGACGCGATCCGCGCGTGGGCCGCTGGCGCGACACTCATCTCAAGCTGGAAGGGCCCGCGGTATTCGGTCTGCAGTTGTCGTTCATCGAAGACTGGCACTGGGCCACCGGCGAGATCCTCGATTTCGACTGGCACACCGAACCGGCCCCGGACGGCGAGGTACCGGTGCTGGTGCTCCCCAGCGGACCAGCCGACCGCTTCGAGACCGCCAGCCTGATGGTACAGCACGCAATCGCCTCGGCGCACCACCGCGTCTGGATCTCCAGCCCCTACTTCGTCCCCGACGAAGGCGTTCTGTCGGCGCTGAAGATCGCCGCCCTGCGTGGCGTGGACGTACGCGTGCTGATCCCCGAGCGCCCCGACAACATCCTGACCTATTTTGCCGCCTATGCCTTTATCGGCCCGCTGCTCGAGGCAGGGGTCAGGATTCATCGCTACGACGAAGGGTTCCTGCATGGCAAGACCATGCTCATCGACGACTCGGCGTCGGCCGTTGGCACCGTCAACCTCGATAACCGCTCCTTCCGTCTCAATTTCGAGATCACCGCGTGGATTCTGGACAAGGCTTTCGCCACGGCGATGGAACGGATGTTCGAACAGGATTTCCTGCACGCTCAGGCAATGGCCGTGGAAGAGGTCGCCACGCGTCCTTGGTGGTTTCGCGTCGCCTCACGCGCAGCGCATCTCGCGGCACCCGTACTTTGATTGCGACGCTGAAGATGAAAGACGTAGACGCCCCGATCCGGGCAATCTGCCCATCCACACGGACCCGGCTTTGTATGCGATGATTTTGCCGTTGGCCATCAACGGAAAGTGATGGTGGCCGGCAATGCCCGCGGTAAGCGAAGCCGAGGTACGCAAAATCCTACCGGTTGTCCTCCCCCTTGCCGGCGCGACCACATGTCTGTCGCCACGCCGGACTCGATCCGCGCTCACTTGGCCGCGCCCGGGGCGAGGCTCGACCCTGCTCGTACTGCTTTTGCTGCTGACGATCTGGGCTCCCGGCGTGTTCGGCACACAGCTCGAACTCGATGCGGAGGCACGCACCTACCTCGCAGGCGGCCCCACGATCACCATCGGCGTCGTCGCCGACAACGAGCCATATTCGTGGATCGAAGGCGGACAGCTGTCCGGCTTCTCGATCGATGTGCTCGAAGAGATCGCCCACCACACGGGCTTGCGCTTCAACTACCGCGCCGGCAGCTGGCCGGAACTGTACCCCGCCTTTTTGCGCGGCGAGATCGACGCCATCGACGAAATCTCGTTTCGCGAGGACCGCGCCGAGAGGATGCTGTTTACCGAACCCTATCATTATCGCCGGACCGTGATCATGCACGACCCGGCACGCCCGCTGGCGCGGGCGGATACCCTGGGCGACTTGCGCGAAGTGCGCGTCGGAGTCGTACGCGACATCTATTACAAGAGTGACTTCATCGCGCACGGTATAGACGTGGTCGAGTATGACGCCTTGCCCAACCTTGTGCGCGCGCTGGCCTTCGGCTGGGTGGATGCCATCGCCGGCCCCGAGGTCACTCTGCAGTTTCTCGCCCGTCGGGCCGGCTTCAACCATCTGTCGGTTGCCGGAAGGGTGGACATGGGCGGGCTCGAGATCGAGGATTTCCGCATCGCGGTGCTTCGCGAGGATCCATTGCTGCACCGTATTCTTGCCGCCGGACTAGCTGCGATTCCACCCTCGCGCCTCGCGCAACTGGTCGAGGTCTGGCAGGAGTTCGGGGGCCAGGCCATCGGGGCGGCGCCACCGCTGCGCCTGAGCGAACAGCAGGCAGCCTATGTACGCCGGCTCGGGCCGGTGCGGGTGGGTCTGATGCGCGACTACGCGCCCTTCAGCTTCGTCGATGGCGGCCGGGCTCAGGGCCTGTCAGTGGATTTTCTGGAACGCGTGAGCGACCTCACCGGCCTCCACGTCATTCCAGTCACCGACCGCTGGCCAGTGCTGTTCGAGCTCTTCCAGCGTGGCGAGATCGACGTCATCGCCAACATTTCCTACAGTGCCGAGCGCACCGACTATACCCGCTTTACCCGCCCCTACCACGTCATCCCCAACGTCGCCTTCACCCGCAATCCGGAACTGCGGGTGAGCACCCCGGAAGATCTGGAAGGCCAGCGAATCGCTCTCGGCTCCGGTATCTTTTACGAAACCTGGATGCGCGAGCGCTTCGGCGACACCGTATTCACCTTTTCTTCACAGGAAGCGATGTTCGGCGCCCTCGCCGAAGGCAGCGTGGACGTCGTGCTGGTCGCTCTGCCCAACGGCAATCACTGGGTACGGGAACTCGGGCTGGCCGACGTGCGCATCGCCGGCGAACTGCGCATGGGCGGGTTCGAGGGCGAAGACCTGCGTTTCGGCGTACGGCCCGCACTGGAACCACTTGCATCGATCATGGACGCCGCACTCGGTGCGATTTCCCCCACCGAACGCCGCACCATCGAAAACCGCTGGCTCGGTGCCGCGGCCTTCGCCGCCGAACAGATCGGCCGGGTCGACCACGACATCGAGCTGAGCGCGGAGGAGAAAGCCTATCTCGCATCGCGCGACAAGACGGTACGCATCTGCGTCGACCCTGCCTGGATGCCGCTTGAAGGCATTGACGCCGGTGGACGCCACACGGGCATGGCCGCCGACGTGCTGGCCTTGTTCCGCACCCGCCTCGACATCGTCTTCGAGCTCGTCCCGACCGCGTCCTGGAGCGAGTCGCTGCGCGCCGCACAAACCCGCGGCTGCGATGCCTTCCCGCTGGCGATGGCGACCCCCGAGCGACTGCGCTACATGGACTTCACGTCACCCTATCTGACCGTTCCCAACGTCGCCCTGGCCCGCGTCGAGGCACCATTCATCGACACGCTCGACGAACTCTCCGGCAAACGGGTCGGCATCGTCGCCGGTTACGCCTACACCGAGCTGTTGCGCACCCGTCACCCACGGCTGCGGCTGATCGAGGTCGCTGACGAAACCGACGGTCTGCGGCGACTGCAGCGCGGCGAACTCGACGCCTACATCAGCACCCTGGTCACCGCCGCCCACCACCTGCGGGAACTGGGCCTGGCCGACATCAAGGTCATCGGCCGCGTCCCCGGCGACTGGGCCCTCTCGCTGGCCACCCGCAATGACCACCCGGAGTTGCTCGGCATCGCGCAAAAGCTGGTAGACAGCCTGACCGACGCCGAACGCGCCCAGATCGAGGACAAATGGCGCACGGTGCGCCTCGAAGAGCGCCCCGACTACACCCTGTTGTGGCAGCTCGCGCTGGCCGCCGCCGTCGGGCTGGCGCTCCTCTTCGCCTGGAACCGCAAGCTGGGTGCCCTGAATCGAGAACTGGCACGCGCCAACGAAAAGCTCGCGCGACTCAGCGTCACCGACAACCTGACCGGCATCGGCAACCGCGAGTACTTCGAACAGGCCTATCCCCGGCTTTATCGCTGGTGCCAGCGTGAACAGCGGCGCTTCGCGGTGGCGATGATCGACATCGATCATTTCAAACTGATCAACGATTCCTTCGGCCACGCCGCCGGCGATGATTGCCTGCAGGCGCTGTCTCGCTGCCTGCGCAAGCACGTGCGGCGCGACACCGACCACATCGCCCGCCTCGGCGGCGAAGAATTCGTGCTGTTCACCACGTGCAGCGATACCGCCGAGTTCTTCGATCACATGGACGCCTTGCGCGAGGCCGTGCAGGCCTTGCGCATCCCCGTCGGTGAAACCGTCATCACGCTGACGGTCAGCATCGGCATCGCCAGTGCGGTGCCGCTTCCCGACGAGAACGCCGACACAATGCTGGAGCAGGCCGACAAGGCCTTGTACGCCGCCAAGCGGGGCGGGCGCAACCGCACCGTGCTGGCGACAGACGGCCTCCACCCGGCCATCACACCGGACTGAGCCGGGGCCACACCCTGGACCTCGCCCGCGCCGCCAAACCACTCGATCAATCGACCGCAGAGCGGCGGAGCGCTCACCTCGGCTCGACCGCCCGTATCCCCCCGCCAGGGGCCGACATCGAGCGGCGCCTGAGCCTTCGGCCAGTCACACCTGCAACATCACCACCTTCAGCGGCGGCTTGCCGTCCGGGCTGGGGAAGTCCGCTTCCGGCTCGATCCACTCGACTGCGCGCACCTCGCGCCCGGCCTTCGCCGCGCTGCGGCGCAGCTGCTCCAGCCACGCCTCGCGGTCGACCTGAGCGACGTTGTTGCAGCACACCAGCGTGCCGCCTTCGGCCGTGCTCAGCAAGGCCGGCTTGAACAGTGCCGGATAATCGTGCACCAGATCGACCACCCCGAACGGACTCTTCGCATAGCGTGGCGGATCGAGAAACACGATATCGAACTGCCGCCGCTCGAGCTCAGGGAACGGTGGCATGCGCTTGCCACGCACCCTCTTCGGCTGGCCGATACCCGCATACTGGCGCAACGCCGCAAACGCGTCGCTCTTGATGAAACGCACCCGCACCGGCAGTTCGTTGAGCCGTGCGTTGTCACGCCCCACCGCCAGCGCCGATTCGGAGAAGTCCACATTCACCACGTAGGCGGCCCCGGCCTTCGCCGCCGCGATGCCCACGCCGCAGGTATAGGCAAACACATTGAGCAGCGAGCGCCCGACGGCCATCTCCATGATGCGCCGGCGCACCGCGCGCAGATCGAGAAACAGCCACGGGTCCTGTCCCGCATGACGGGCCTGAAAGCAATAGCGAACGCCCATCTCGGAGAACAGGCGGGGCGCGTGCGCAATCACATTGCGTTCGGCATCCAGCCGGTTGGCCACGCGCGAGTTCGAGCCGCTGCGATCGTTCCAGATCAGCGACAAGCCGGGCAGCGCCTGGGCGTAGAAGTCTTCGAGCTCGGCCAGCCGATCCTCGGCAAGCGGCTGGTGAAACGTCTGCGCCAGCAGCAGATCGCCATACCGATCCACCGTCAGGCCGGGAAAACCCTCGACGCTGCCGTGAAAGAGACGATAGGCATCCGTGCCCTCGGCATGCAAGCGGGCACGCAGCTCGGCGCGCGCGGCGAAAGCGGCGGTCAGGGATTCGGCCAGCGATGACGGCGGCGAAGGCGGGACGGACATGGGCACTCCAGTAAAAAGATACGAGACGCGGCGCGGCTTGCGGTCCGTGGAATCGGCATGCCACCCGTTCGCCGCTACGCGCCAACCCTCCAGTATGCATCACTGTGCGTCGATCGTGCCGCGATTTCAAGAGTACGCTCGTCGTGGCGCGGTATGCTTCAGGGCACGTTCCGCGCGTTGTCACGGTCTATTGGCAATGCCCGGGCACCGGCCCGGCATCCCGTCCATCCCCGCTTCATTCATCCGCCACTCTTCATCCCCTCGCCACCGTGTCCTTTCTCTCCGAACCCCTGCGCACGCTGCTGCCGCAAGGCCTCGCCTTCGTCGATATCGAAACCACCGGCGGCCCCGCCCAACGCGAATCGATCACCGAAGTCGGCATCGTCGAATTGACCGAGGACGGGGTGCGTGAATGGTCCACCCTGGTCCGCCCGGAGATGCGCATCCCCGAGCACATCCAGCGCCTGACCGGCATCTCCAACGAGATGGTGGCCGACGCCCCGCGCTTCGCCGAAATCGCCGACGCGCTCTACGACCGTCTGGACGGGCGCCTGTTCGTCGCCCACAACGCGCGCTTCGACCACGGCTATCTGCGCGCCGCGTTCCGCCGCAGCGGCATGGACCTGCGCCCGCGCGTGCTGTGTACGGTCAAACTGTCGCGCCGGCTCTACCCCGAGCAGCGCCGCCACAGCCTCGACCACCTCATCGCCCGCCATCGGCTCGAGGTGGCCGAACGCCACCGCGCGCTGGGTGATGCCCACCTGCTGTGGCAATTCTGGCAGCGCGTACACGACCAGTTCCCCGCCGGCGCGGTAGCCGACGCCGTTCGCGGCCTGATCGGCCGCCCGACCCTGCCCGCGCACCTCGACGAAACCGAGATCGACCGTATCCCCGACCATCCCGGCGTCTATCTCTTCTACGGTGAAAACGACCTGCCGCTGTACATCGGCAAGAGCACCCGGCTCCGCACCCGCGTGCTGTCGCACTTCAGCGCCGACCACGCCAGCGACCGCGAGCTCCGCCTCAGCCAGCAGATCCGCCGTGTGGACTGGATCCAGACCGCCGGCGAAACCGGCGCCCTGCTCAAGGAAGCGGCACTGATCAAGGACCTGCAGCCGGTCTTCAACCGCGCCCTGCGCCGCAATCGCGACCTGTGCGCCTGGCGACTCGAGCACGACCTGCTCGGCGACTTCAGCCTTCGCCTGGTGCATGCCGACGCGCTCGACTTTGGCCAGCAGGACGACGTCTTCGGGCTGTTCCGCAGCCGCCGCGAAGCGCTCAACCGCCTGCGCGCGATCGCGCGCGAACACGCCCTGTGCCCGACCCTGCTGGGCCTGGAGAAGCGCGACGGCGGCGGGCGCTGCTTCAACTTCCAGCTCAAACGCTGCCATGGCGCCTGCATCGGCCAGGAAGCCCCCGCAGCCCACGCCACCCGCGTGCGCGAGGCCCTGGCCGCGCTCCGCCTCGCCGCCTGGCCGTTCGCCGGCCCCGTCGCGCTGCGCGAAGGCCATGACCTGCACCTGATCGACGGTTGGCGCTACCTCGGTACCGCGCAGGACGAACCCGGACTGCAGGCCCTGCTCGCCACCGGCCGGCCGCTGTTCGACCTCGACTTCCACCGCATCCTGGTCAAGGCCCTCGCACGGGCCGGGCAGGAGGATCTGGTCGTGCCGGGCGCGGCCGCCGACAATGCAGTGGTGCGGAAACGCTCGAAGAGTTGAGTCGTGCCCAAAACGCGCCGACGGAGCCACTGACCGTGCGAGTACGCGCAGGTGATGCCCTAGCCACGCGCTTCCACACGGTTTCTCGCAAACGTTTTCGCTCCTCCGCGCAGCTCTGAAATTCTTTTATTTCTGTATTGACAGAAATTTCAGGAAGGACTACCTTTCAGTCATGGAACTCAAACCGATCTCCGAGCGATTCATCCTCCACTGGGGCGAGATGGGCTCGCGCTGGGGCGTCAACCGCAGCGTGGCCCAGATTCATGCCCTGCTCTATCTTGCCGGGCGCCCGATGGACGCGGAGGAAATCGCCACCACCCTGGGCGTCGCGCGCTCCAACGTCAGCACCAGCCTGAAGGAGCTGCAATCCTGGAAGCTGGTGCGTACCGTGCATCTGCGCGGTGACCGGCGCGATCATTTCGAGACCTCGACCGATGTCTGGGAACTGTTCAGGCTCATCGTCGAAGGTCGCCGCCAGCGCGAGATCGATCCGACCATCCTTGCCCTCAAGGGCTTCCTCGACCACCCCGAGCTGGCCGCCGAGGACGCAGGCGCGCAACAGCGCATCCGCGAAACCCTCGAGTTCGTCCAGATCCTCACCACGTGGTCCGACGAGATGCTGCGCATGAAGCCCGAGACGCTGATGAAGATGCTCGGCATTGGCGCCAAATTGAGCCAGACCCTGCGCAAGGACAGCTCCAGCGAGTAGCCCCTTTCAATCGGCCCGGGCCTCTTCGGCCCATTTTTTTGACTCGTTTATTTCTGTTATTACAGAAATATTTGAAGGGCGAGAAAACATGAACCCGACTCCGACCACGCAACTGCAGTTCGCCATTCCATTCCGTGTCGACGGTCTGACCGCCGGCCAGGACGGGTCGGCATCATGCGCATCCTGATCGCCGGCGCCAGCGGCTTCATCGGCAGCGCACTGGCCCAGGCGCTGACCACCGCCGGCCATCAGGTCGTGCGCGGCGTGCGTCGGCCAACGACCGATGATGAGGTCGCCATCGACTTTACTGCCCCCGACCCGGTCGCCTGGAAACGGGCGCTGTGCGGCTGCGACGCCGCAATCAACGCCGTCGGCATTCTGCGGGAGCATGGCGGACAGACGTTTTCAGCCCTGCATGCGCAGGGGCCCCAAGCCCTGTTCCAGGCCTGCGTCGCGGCGGGCGTACAGCGCATCGTACAAATCTCGGCGCAGGGCGCGGCCCACGGAACAACCCCCTTTCTCGCCAGCAAGCGGGCCGCCGATGATTTCCTGCGCACCCTGCCCGTCGCCTGGCAGATCGTGCGTCCAGCACTGGTCTACGGCAGCAACGGTGATTCGGCCCGGCTTTTCCGTCTGCTCGCCAGTCTCCCGCTCGTGCCGCTGCCCTTGGGCGGGAAGCAGCGCATACATAGCGTTCACATCGACGACCTGTGCACCACTCTTCTCCGCCTGCTCGATCCGGCAACGCAGGCGGGACAATGTGTCGACCTGAACGGCGGTGACGCGTTGCCGCTGCGGGAACTGATCGCCACCTACCGTCGCGGCATGGGGTTCCCGCCGGCGCCCCAACTCGCGGTTCCCGGATGGCTGATGGGGGCAGCGGCCCGCATTGGCGACCATCTGCCCGGCAGCCTGCTCGACACGCAGAGCTGGCGCATGCTGCAGGGAGCCGACGCGTTCACGGGCGCCCCCTTTCCACCCCATGCCTTGCCTCCAGCCGATTTCATACGCGCCGCAGACGCGCCAGCCCTGCGTCGCGAAGCGCTGGCCGGATGGCGCGCACCGCTGCTGCGCGTTGCACTGGCTGCGGTCTGGTTGATCACCGCCTGGGTCAGCCTGTTCGCCTACCCGCTGGCCGACAGCCTCGCGTTACTGGCGCGCAGCGGCCTCACCGGCACGCCGGCGCTGGTCGCGCTGGTCGGTGCGGCGCTGCTCGACGCCGTCTTCGGCCTCGCCACCCTGTTCGCCCCCGGCCGCCGCCTGTGGCTGGCACAGATGGCGCTGGTCGCCGGCTACTCGATCGTGATCGCAATCTGCCTGCCCGAATTCCTGATTCATCCGTACGGCCCGATCAGCAAGAACCTGCCGATTCTCGCCGTGCTCATCCTGCTGTATGCCGAGGAGGAAAGACCATGAACACCTATCTGTTGGTCAAGGCCGTGCACATTCTGTCGTCCGTGCTGCTGGTCGGCACGGGCTTCGGCTCCGCCTTCTATCTCTACTTCGCCAACCGCCGCGGTCCGGTCGCCGCCATCGCCACCACCGCCCGCCTGGTGGTACGCGCCGACTGGTGGTTCACCACACCGACCGTGATTCTCCAGCCACTGACCGGCCTCTGGCTCGTCCACCTTGCCGGCTGGGGCTGGGACAGCCCATGGCTCGTGGCCACGCTGGTGCTCTACGGCATTGCCGGTCTGTGCTGGCTTCCCGTGGTCTGGCTACAGCTGCGCATGGCCACGATGGCCGAGAGCGCAGCGGCCACCAACCAGCCACTCCCTCAGCGCTACTGGCGCTATGCCCGCCGCTGGGAGATGCTCGGCTACCCAGCTTTCGTCGCCATGCTCGCCATCTATTTCCTGATGGTGTTCAAGCCGACGTTCTGAACCAGGACGGCAAAGAGCGAGCCCCGGAAATTCGGACAGTTGGATAGGTAGTAGCCTTGCCCCAACGATGGCCGCGTGTGCGGCCCTGGACGAGCTGCATCTCGAACACCCGTTTGCCGGGGCACGGATGCTGCGGGATATGCTGCGCGCGGAGGGGCACGCGGTTGGGCGCAGGCACGTCGGCACGCTGATGCGCCGCATGGGCATCAAGGCGCTCCATCGCAAGTCCAACACCTCCCGGCGCCGCCGCCGCGGCAAGAGTTAGAACAATGTTGACATCACCTATTTCTTCTTCGCTAGATGAAACAATACGAAGCTCGCTATGCCTTCGATCGTTGGCTCAAAACCACTTGGCCATTCCTGGAGCGAAGTCTTGATGCCGAAATGCTTTTCAACCTCAAGAGCAAATAACGATAGGTCGTCCGTATTTATATGGTAGTCCTTCACTATGTGCGAAGTGGGCGACACTTCTTGCGGTTTAATGAAGCCAATCACTCGAACAAAAATTTTGCGAACTTCTTCAATTACATCGCTCTTCGATGGAAGGCCATTGATACCACTACCGGTTGCGTTGCTCATATGCACACATTCCTATGCTGACAGCGTCAAACACAGCCAAGCCCACCGCAGCAAATGGCAGCGCACGCCCAACGATTCCAAAGACTCGAATTGTGCCGAATGTGTTCTTTGCCACTCGTGCAGCAGCAGATCCATGCGGAAGCGTTACCATGGGAAAGAACTTAAGTCCAACATGGCTGACTAGATTGGTGTACTTGCTTGACCCTTGAACCACAGGATAGCCAAGGCGCAATTTGCAGATAGGGACTCCACCTGCGCCAGCCGCTGCTGCCGCCGCCGCAGTTAGCCCGAAATGCTCTTTCGCGCAAGCCCAAATGTCACTGACAGTGATGTCAAGACTCGGCACCTCGGGCGTCGACAGTTTTACCAGGTCGTATCCTTGGCGGGGCCCACTCTGCGCATTCTCAGGAGCAAATGCTATGATCCCACTATTACCTGAAGACATACTGAAATCCGTGAAAAGACTCGAAGTGCTCGGTTTGAAATGAGTGCCACGGCTGTTGAGTTCGCTTGCTCCAATGCTAATAGCATTATACAAAGACATTGAATTCATAACGAATTCCTTTCGATTCGAGTTCAAATTGCCATCAATATGCAGTTCTAACGAATAGCGTTTATCCGCCACTGAATGCGTACGATGTGAGTGTCAAGGCCAAGCGCCCAGCGACGATGGCGCGAGCGACGCTATCGCGGGTGTCGATACACATGCCATGGTGAGCCCCTGAACTCGACGGTGTTTTCGAGTGTCGCGCCAACTGCAACGGCCAGCCTCGTCGAAGGCGAGTTCTCAGCGTTGATGAAACTGATCGGTGGCGCGCCCTCAAACAACGTCGTTGCCGGTCGCTGCACCGCTCGAACGGCTTCAGAAGCAAACCCTCTTCCCCAAAAGCGCCGGATCAAGGCCCACTTGATCTCCGGCTCCGGCCAATCGTTCGGATACCAGAGGCCGACTGCACCAAGGACTGTTCCGCTGGACCGCTCCGAAACGGCATAGGGACCGTAGCCTCGAATCTGCCAGTGACCGATCATGCTGCACATCGCCCTCCAGCTTTCGCCTTCGGTCAACGCACGACAAAAAGTGAACCTGGTGCATTCCGGGTCGCTGTAATGTTCGTGTAGCGCAATCCAGTCTTCATGCTCGAACTGGCGCAACGTGAGACGCTCGGTCTCCAACTGCAGAGGCATCAAGGACAAAGGTCGATCCATGTTCGTAAGCTAGGTCAAGACGACAACGATGTCAGGCCCCTCCCACATTCTCGGACGAGGAGTCGCATACCCAGCGGTTCAATCAATAGCGGTTCTTTCCGTTCCGCGAGATTCGGCGAGATCAAGTCCATAAGCATACGATTCGTTAATGCCAACGTCAATACCGGAGTCCTGCTGCTGTGCGCTCAGTACCGGGATGAGCGATATCAGGATCGCGTGCGAACTCGCGAATCAGCGTTGCCGGGGCGTGGTTTCCGCACACAAAACGAGTCATGGACGGAACACGATGTGCGCAAGCCCGGGATTCGCTGCAGGTTGACCGGCTCGGCGCCGACACCGCAATTTCGTTCAATACCGCCAGCGCTGGCCACTGCAGACTTGGGTCCTCGCTTTCAGGAGGATGACGATGAGCCTTGCCTTGATTCTGCCGATGTCGGTGTTTGCCCTTGCAGCGTCGATTTCGCCAGGCCCGGTCAATCTGGTGTGCCTGAGCAGCGGGACCCGCTATCCGCTGTCCAGCGGGCTGATCTTCGTTACCGGTGCCACCCTGGGGTTCATCGCCCTGTTCATCGCCGTGGGATTGGGGCTCTATTCCCTGCTGGCGCTGGTGCCGGGGCTGCAGGCAGGCCTGCGCTGGGCCGGGGTGGCGTTTCTGCTCTACCTGAGCGTTCGGCTTGCGCGCGACGATGGCCGTTTGTCGGAGCGCGACACTGACCAGGCACCCGGTTTCATGACCGGGGCGTTGATGCAGTGGCTCAACCCCAAGGCCTGGCTGGCATCCGCTTCAGGCATCGGCGCCTACACCAGCGGTGATGACCTGGATCAGGTGTTGCTTTTCGCCGCGCTCTATCTGCCCATCTGCTGGCTGTCACTGAGCAGTTGGGTTTATGCCGGCGCGTTTTTGCGCCGCTACGTCAGCCGCCCCACGGTGTTGATTGCCATCAACCGGACGCTTGCCGCCCTGCTCGCCGCGAGCTGCTTCTATCTGCTGCTCGAATGAGGATTGCCGGTACTGGTTGGGTGTTGCCGCCACCAGTCGTTTGAACGTGCGCTGAAAATGCGGTTGGTCGGTAAAACCGGCATTCAACGCAGCCTCGGCGATGGGCGTGCCGCGCTTGAGCTCACGCTGCCCCAGCTGGATTCGGCGATTGATCAGGTACGCGTGGGGCGTGAGACCGAAATGCTGCCTGAAGGCGCGGATGAGATGGCCAGGACTGTACCGCGAGCGATCGCAGAGGTCTTCCAGCGAAATGTCTTCGGCCGCGTGCGCGTCGAGGTAGGCTGCCAGTTCGCGCAGCGCCGCCGGTGTCCTTGAAGGCGAATGGGCTGGCTGGGCCGGCTGACCCGCCAGCGCCCGCATCAGGGCCGTGAGATACGCCCGCACGCTGGTCTGCTTTTCCGACAGGTCACGGCGCGTGTCCAGCAGGCAAGCAGCCATCCGGCAATAGCCTTCATACCAGACCGGTTCGGTCATGACCGCGGTGGGAATGTCCTGCCACTGGTGCGTGTCGAGCAAACCCTCCGCATGGCGCAGGCGCGTCAGCCAGTCCGCATCGACATGGAGCATCAGATACGCCCATGGCTGGCCGTCGACAGGATTGCAGCCGTGCACCCAGTCCGGGTTCATCAGCACCAGGGTTCCGGCACGCACCTGGTAATGATCATCACGGTAGCGAAAAATGCTCTCGCCTGCCGTGATGGCCCCCAGAGACCAATGCAGATGGCTGTGCGGTGCATAGCAGACCTCACGACCGTCATCGACCTTGCGCAACTCCAGGTAGGGCATGCGTGGATCACGCCAGAACAGGGGACTGCTGGTTTTCGTCATGGGTGGATGAGGTATTGGTCAATCGATGATCGTCGGTGGTCCTAGCTGAGGCCGATCGCCCCCAGAACGGCCACAATCACGATCACGAGAAGGATGGCACCCAGCGCAGCGGCCACGAACTGAAATGCGATCGCCAAGCCTCCGAGAAGAATCGCGCTACCCGCGAGTCGCAGGTTCTCCCTCCGTATGAACGCAACCAGGCCCAGCAATACCGCAACAACCCCGGCGCCTGCCGTGACCGCATGCATGACCCTGTCGGCGTTCCACTTCCGCATAGCCGGAGGGCTCTCAAGCTCCCTGCCTTGCAGCCGCATCGAAATGGTATCGCGAATCTTGACGACCTCATCGACCACCACCTGCTGCAAGGGCTCCGGCTTGGAAATCGGCCCAAGCCAGAAGTGCATCACAGCAAGCAGCAACGCCACCCCGCCAAACAGGAACGCGCCAATGCCGAACTTGGGCGAGGTTTTCATTCGGAACTCCCTTACACTTCGGATCACGTCGCAGCACGCATTATAGATAATCAATCATCGATGACACCCGGATCCCCGAGAATTGTCATCGATGCGATCATCAGTCATACCCCCGCGCTGGTGCGACCAACCGGAAACGAACCGGGGCTCGTCTGTTCGTCAGGTCCTGCGCCCCACCCCCCGGTGTCGTTGCCACCAAGAGAGCAGCAACAGCGCGACCGCCAGTGCCAGCAACCCGAGAGGGCTCAGGGTCGGAATCGCCGTTACGGAGGACGCGCCGAACAGCGCCGGACCGCCGATATCGACGATGCGGCCGTTGACGGTGAGGTCGTCGTCACCGATGGCGCCGTCGGTCAGCGTCAGGGTGACCACGTTGCCTTGGATGGAGACGGTATCGGCCGGCATCGGGTACCAATGGTATGTCGGATCGTCCGGCGTGGGGCCGTACTTCCAGTAGGAAGTGCCTGGTGGCAGCGCATTGGGATAGGTGATCCGCAGCGTGATCCGGGCATGATCCCCGCAGCCGTCGAGCACCACATCGACCAGGCCGACCGGAAAGCTGAGCCCTGCGGGCAAGGATGCAGGCAACGCGTCGGTGACGGCAAGTTCGGTGATGGCGCAGGCCGGGTCACCGATGACGCTGTCCAGCGCAACCTGGATGTCCGCGCCGCCGAGCGGATTCGCCAGTGCGATCGTGCCGCCCTGGGTAAAGCGTACCGTATGGCTGACGGCAACGCTGGTGCTGGCTTGCAGCCGGCCATCATCACCATCGTATCGTGCGGTGAGCGCGTGCGTGCCGACCGGGAGGCTGCTCACCTGCATCTGGGCGCCGCCGCCAGTCAGCGCAACGCTGCCCACCCACACGCCGTCGGCGAAGAAGCTCACCGTGCCGGTGCTGGCAATCTCGCTGCTCACGGTAGCGTTCAGGGTCACCGTTTCGTTGAAGTTGGTCGCGCCGGGGCTGACGCTGAGCTGGGTGGTGGTCGCAGTGCTGGCGAAGGTGGCCGAGAGCACATGGCTGGCGATGACTTCGCTCAACCGATAGTGCCCGTGGCTGACCTGACCCAGCACGTCATTGCCGTTGTGCTCCAAGCCCACCAGGGTGTAGCCGGACTGGGCGGTCAGGGTGCAGTCGGTATCGGCACCGGCCGGAACCGGGTTGGGGGCGCAGCTCAGTGTGCCGCCCTGGGCGGGGATCACCGACAGCGTCAGCGGGAAGTCCTCGCCAAAGATGGGCGTGTCTTTCAGGTCGAATACGCCGGGCAGGCGCACCAGCCGCAGCTGGGCGCGAAACTTGCCGTTCAGCGAAGTATCCACCGCTTGCCTTTCAACGATGTCGCCGTCGGCAAAGTCGACGGTATACGCTAGCGGCACGTACTCCCGCTCGGGGACGATGTTCCGCACCCAGGTTGGCGTCGCGCTCCAGTGCGGTGTGGCGGGCGCGTTGGGGAAGGCTGCGGTATCGATGGCCGGATCGAAACGGCCGAGATCGAGCAGCGATTCGAGCTCGCGCAGGTCCGGCACCCGCCAGTCGGATTGCCCGGCGTGTGCGGCGGCGTTGGCCACGACGGAGGCCTGCAGGGCCTCGTGCCAATCCAGTGTCAGCGCCTCGCCAGTGCAGGTGTCGCCGTTCCACGTCTGGCCCCAGGCGCAGCGGTCCCAGATCAGGCCCGTGTGGCTGTCGGTCACCGTGCCGTCGGGGTTGGCGATCAGGTTTGCCTGGGCTCCGCCGGAGATGAGCAGCATGACTACCCACGCCAGAAGCAGGCCATGGCTCCGCCGTAGCCACGACCACAGGCGATGAGCGCACGCGTGCGTGGTGGCCTGCGAGAATGCGCGGGTGGAGGAAGTGCGATCACGTTGCGGCTTCATTCTTCGTTCCTCACCAGACGGATGCCGCTTGACAGGCTGGCATCGCCCCGGAACGGCGTGCCGAAGCGGAACGCCACCATCCAGTACTGGTTGCCCGTCGCCTGATGGCGGGCGTGGAAGTCGGAAGTCCAGTAAACGGCCATGTCAATGGGGGACAGCGCGGTATTGGGAAAGTAGTCCGGATCAACCGCAGGTTGGGTGTGGGCGACGCTGACGATGGAGCGCAGTTCGTGCCGCGAGGGCACCCGCCAGTTGGTGTGGCCGCACAGGGCGGCAGCATTCATCTGGGCCGCATGAGTGTGGGCTGCGGCCAGGGTGAAGCGCGCGTTGATGTGGCGTGGCCCACCGTCGGTGGTCTTGATTTCCCAGGTCAGGCCGGTGACGTTGTCACGGGTGCAGCCCCAGTCTCCGGCACCCGATCCGGGGGTGGCCCCTTCGCCCAAAGGCGCACCGGAAACAGCAATCCGGGTGAAGTCGAAGCCAGCATGACCACCGCCAGCCTTGGTCAGCGTGCCGGCGGTCGCTTGCGCGTCACGGCCGAAGCGGCCGTCCTGGCGCGGATGGGAGGCACCGTCACCACTGTTGAACTGAGTGCACACGGTCGGCCCCATGCCATCGTGGCAGCGGGTCTGCCCGGTTCCGTTGAGCGGTGGCGACAAGCGCGTGAAGTGGGCGGTGACGGTTTTGCCGGCGTTGACGTTGGTCATCGTACAGTCGCTCCCGACGCAGTCGCCGGAGAACTGCGCAAAGCGGAAGCCCGGCGCGGCGCTGGCGGTGCAGGTGCTGGTGCCGCCGGTGTAGATCGGGTTCGGCGTGCACGTCACGCTGCCTGCGGCGGCGGGGCTGACCAAGGCCTGGATGTCATGGGTGGGCAAGGGGTTGAAGCGCGCCAGCAGGGCCACGGGCGCGGTGACTGACGGAAAGCTCACGGTGTTGCCAGGGCCCGCGAGGCAGCCGCTGCAGACGAAGTTGGCGAACACGTAGCCCGGTCCGGCGTGCGCGGTGCAGGTGGTCGCGCCATTCTCGTAAACGGGGTTGAGCGTGCAGCTCACGTTGCCGGCGTCCACCGGGTCGAGCGTGATCGTGACAGGATAGGTGGGCAGCACGGAGAAATGAGCCGTCACGCTGCTGCCGGCGGTGACGGCCGGCAAGGTGCAGGTGGCACCGCTGCAGTCGCCGCTGAAGTGGGCAAAGGCGTATCCCGGATGCGGCGTGGCGGTGCAGCTGCTGGCACTGCCCGTGGTTGCCGGATTGGGAGTGCAGGCAATGCTGCCGCCGTCTGCGGGCATGGCCTGGGTGGCGATGCTCTCGGTGCCGACGTAGGCAAAATGGCCCGTGACGTGCCGGTCCGCATCGACTGCCGTGAGGAGGCAGGTGGTGCCGGAACAATCGCCGCTGAAGTGATCCAGAGCCCAGCCGAGCGCAGCGCTTCCGGTGCAGGTGCTGCTGTCACCATGGGTGACCGGGTTGGGCGTGCACGTCAGCGTGCCGCCGGCTTCGGGGGGCTGGGCGGTGGTGGTGATGCTATGCGTGCCGACGAAACTGAAGTTGGCGGTCACACTGCGTGGGGCGGTGATGTTGTCCAGCGTGCAGGCGGCGCCGCTGCAATCACCGGTGAACGCATCGAAACGCCAGCCGGGGTTGGGCTGGGCGGTGCAGCTGGCGCTGTCACCGCTGCTGACCGCAGTGGCACTGCAGTTCAGGCTACCGCCTGCGGCTGGTTCGGCGGCGGTGCTGATCCGGATCTTGAACATCGCGGTCACATATACGGTGTCGGTGGCCGAACCGTTCACCCCGCCATTGATCACCAGCAGGGGAATGTGGAGCGCATCCGCAATCTGTGCGCAGTACGCGGAAATGTGCGCGGCGAGATAGTCGCAGCCACCCGAATCGGCGGTATAGCTGTCGAACTGATAGCCCGGGTTGGCCATGGGTTGGCATACGGCCGAATTGCCATTGCCGGAGACGTCGCACTGCACGTTTCCGGCCGCGACGGGGACGGCCTGGCCGATGACTTTCGGCTCGACGAATCCCGGCTCACCATCGGCCTGGGCCGCGCCCGCTGACAGCAACGCGGCCAACATCATCCATGCGGTTGTCGCACGCCACCGATGGCTGGGATGAGCAGGCGCTGCGACGGAAGAACGAAGCCACATCAATGGGCGCTCCGGTGAAAGGTAAAGGGCGGACAGGGGTCGGAAGACGAGAACCGCGTGTGAATATCGCGCACAAGCGTTAGTGGATCGTTTACGCAACAAGGAACCACCGTAGCGGCGGGGCGCTCGGCCTATAATTCCGCCAACTTTCGTTGGGCGGGCGATGAGCGTGTTGAAATCGAAGAGCGTCGAGATCGAGTTGCTGGGCGGCGTACAGGTCCGCATCGAGGGCGCGCCCGCCGTTGCCTTTCCGTACGACAAGGTGCGAGCGCTGTTCGCTTTGCTGGTGGTCAAGCGCGACCAGTCGTTGCGCAGGGAGTGGCTGGCCAGCTTGCTGTGGCCCCGTCTGGCGGCGCAGGATGGAAGGCGCAACCTGCGCATCGCGCTGACGCATCTGAGCAAGTTGCTGAATCAGCCGGGACACCCACCCGTGCTGCTGGCCGACCGCCTCTACCTCCGCTTCGCACCAGGGGCAGCCGCCCGTGTCGATCTCGACTTCGTCGTGCAGGCGCCTACCGTCTGCGGTGGCCCGGTCGATGCGCACACCATGGTCGAGGCCCTGCGGCGTTACCGGGGTCCGTTCCTCGGCGACCTGACCCTGCCGGACAACACCGAGTTCGATGAATGGGCGATCGCCCTGCGCGAAACGTACCAGCGCAGGGCGATCGCCATTGCGGAGGGCCTGGCGGCTCATTTCTGCACACAGGGGGACATTGATCGTGCGCTGGAATACGCTGAACGTGCCTGCGCGCTCGATCGCCACAACGAAGTCAGCCACCAGCGTCTGATCGAGTTGCTCGCCGCCAGCGGTCGTCCGGCCGCCGCCAGGGCCCAGCACCAGGCCTATGCGCGCATGCTGGGCGAGCAACCCGGGGATGTGCCGCAGGTGCGACTGCTCGCTTCGCAGCTACCCGCCCCGATGGTGCCAGCCAGTGCCGATGCAGGCGAGCTGTCCGCCTGGGCAGAACCGCAGCGCCGTCATGTCACGGTGTTGCACATCGATATCCGTTGTCCGTCCGACGATTCCGCCAATGGCGCCGACCTCAACACTTCCGACACTTCCGACGACGCCGACGAGATCGCCACCCGCCTGATGGCGAGTCACGGTCAGGCACTCGATGCGGTGCAGCGCCACGGCGGCCACGGGCTGCCGCTGGGGACCGGAGTACTGGCCTACTTCGGTTATCCGCAGGCACGCGAGCGCGGCGCGCGCGATGCCCTGCAGGCCGCCCAGGCAGTGCTCGACGGCGCCGCCGCAAGCGGCATCGTCGCGCGCTGCGGCCTGCACAGCGGCATCATCCTGGCGGGTGATGCGACGCGCCCGGACGCGCTTGGCCGCTGCACGCGCGTCGCCAGCGAACTCTGCCGCCAGGCGGGCGCGGGTGAGATCGTGCTGAGCGCGGCGGCACACCAACTCTGCGGTGGCGAGCTCCCCTGCCCGCCCTCGATCGTGGAAATCGACTTGTCAACGGAGCGTGCGTTACAAGCATGGCAAGTGTTCCGCGTCGCGCCGGAGGGACGCGGCGCCGGGCAGCGCACCGCGACACCTGCCCGCGTCTTTGTCGGTCGCGAACGGGAATTGGCCCGGCTGACCGAACTGCTGGTCGGGCGCAGCTCCGGAAAAGAGACCGACGAGGTCGAGGCAGACGCGGGGGGCGATCACGCCGAGCACGCGCCACGGGTACGCGCCGTCCTGGTTCGCGGCGAGGCGGGCGTGGGCAAGTCCCGTCTGTTGAGCAGATTCTCTGCGGACCTGCGCGCGCAGGGGGCGGAAGTCTTCGAGGTTTGCTGTGATCCGCGACAGGTGGCGACGCCCTACTTCCCCCTGATCCGGTTTGCGAACCAGCTGCTCGGTCTGGACGAAGCCACCGACCTGCACGACCGGCATGCCCGGCTGCGCGCCTTCCTGAGCATCCACGGGCCATGGGAGGCGGACGCCGAGCCGCTGCTGGCCTACCTGCTGGGCCTGGCCGGAGCGGAGGAGGCGGTGCTGAACCGCCCTGCCCAGCAACTGCGCGACGCGTTCGACGGGCTACTGCTCGCGCTGTTCGCCCAAGGCATGACGGGCGCGATCCGGGTGCTGGTGATGGAAGACGTGCATTGGGCCGACCCCTCCACGGTCACGCTGATGGCGCGCCTGGTCGACGAATCCACCCGCCCCACGACAACGCTGCTGCTGACCGCACGACCCGAATTCGTCGTACCCTGGGAGCCGCTTCCAGTGGTCGAACTCGGCCCCTTGCCGACTCACCACACCGAAGCCCTGGTCACGGCCTGCCTCGGCACGGCGGCGTTGCCCGATGACGTGCTTGCCCGCATCGTCAGCGCGAGCGACGGGGTACCGCTCTTCGCCGAAGAAATGGCGCGCATGGTGGTTGCCGGTTGCCCGTGGGGCACGATTCCGCCCACGCTGCAGGATGTGCTGGCGGCCAGGTTGGAGCGTGTCGGCGAGGCCCGCCTGGTGGCCGCTCTTGCGGCGACCATCGGGCGGGAGTTTTCCCACCGCTTGCTGGCGGCCGCATGGCCGGGGGAACCGGCCCAACTGCCGACGGCACTGGCCCATTTGTGTACGTCGGGGCTGGTCGAACCCGGTGACCGCCCGGGAGACTATCGATTCAAGCACGCGCTGGTACAGGAGGCCGCCTACCAGATGCAGAGCGTGCGTGCGCGACAACAAGCCCATGCGGGGGTCGCCAATGCCTTGCGCGGCGTGTTTGCGGCGCGGGTCGCAAATGAGCCGGCGCTACTGGCGCATCACCTGAGTGGTGCCGGAAAATCCCGCGAGGCGATCGAGTGCTGGCTGCGCGCCGCCCGCGCCGCGCTCGCGCGGGCGGCCAACGAGGAAGCGGTGGCGCACGCCGCAGCGGGGTTGAGCCTGGTCGCGCAGCTGCCCGAACCCATCCGGGCGGCCGCGGCACTGACCTTGCGCATCGAACAAGGCATCGCCCTGCTGGCCACCACCGGCTACGGCTCGCGCGAGGCAGCTGAGGCCTTTGTACTGGCACAGGCGCTACTCTCGGCGCAGACCGGAGCGGCCGAGCGCTTCCGGGTGCTATGGGGCGTGTGGATGGGCAGCAGTTCGCAGCACGGCTACCGGGCGGCGCTCGAACTCGCGCATACCCTGCATCGGCTCGCTGGCGAACTCGACCGCCCGGCCTTTCTCGCCGCCAGCCACTACGCCCTCGGCAACAATCTCCTGTGGCTGGGGCGCTTCGTCGAGGCACAGCGGCATTTCGAAGCGGCCGCAGGGCTGGTCGACGAGTTTTCGCATCGCGAAGCGGTTCTGCTGTTCGGCGAAGACCCGGTCGTCACCAGCCTGGCCTTTCTTGCCTGGATCCACTGGTTTCGCGGCAATCCCCTGGCGGCGGTGAGCACATGCGAGCAGGCGCTGGAGTCGGGACGCAGACTCGGCCACCCCCACAGCCTGGGCTTCGCCCTGACGATGGCCGCGGTACTGCACCGCTTGCTGGACGATCCGGCGCGGGTCGCGGAGTTGTCGATCGAATTGCTGGCGCTGGCCGAAACGCGCCAGCTGGCCCTCTGGGCGGCGACCGGCGCCCTGTTGCAAGGCTGGGCACTGGCGCGGAACGGTGACGAGGCGGGGCTGGCATTGATCCAGCGTGCCCTGGCAAGCGTGCAGGACACGATGGTGTCAGTCAGGGTGCCGTTCCTCGCGATTCTGGCCGAGAGCGACATGGCATTGAACCGGCACGAGTTCGCACTGATGGCGCTGGACATGGCCGAACAGGCGGTCGAAGCGCTCGCCGACTTCCACTTTGCCGCCGAACTCGCGCGCCTGCGCGCGCGCTGCCTGGCGGCACGCGACGCCCCCGTGTCGCAAGTGCTGCATCATTTACAGCGGGCCGTCGACATCGCCCTTGAGCAATCCGCACCGCAACTGGCGCTGCGCGCGCTGAACGACCTCATCACGTGCGCGCCACCGCCTTTGGCCGCGGATTGGCAGGCGCGCCGGGCCGTTCTGCTGGCGGAGCAGGGGCTGACGTCGACGCCAGACTGACCAGCGACGGCGTTGCAGACCCGCACAACGGTGCTCGGCCCGCTTGGCGCCCCGCAAACGCTACACGCAAGAATGCTCGCCCCAAGATGTCGATTCAGCCCCGACCGCATCGTCTACGATGAAGGACAGGCAGCATGCGACTGCACGCCCTGCTCCGGGTTCACCGCAGCCGTGCCATGCACGCGGCCGATCGCGGTCGAGCCACGTCATCACCACCCGACCTGGAGGGCATCTCATGAACGTCCCCGACGACACCCGTCTCGTGCTGCTGGTCGCCACCCGCAAAGGGGCCTGGCTGTTTCATGGCGATGCCGGGCGCAGCACCTGGGAGATCGACGGGCCGCATTTTCTCGGCCACATCATTCACCACATGGTGCTCGACCCGCGCGATCGGCGAACGCTGCTGGCCTCGGCCAGCACGGGGCACCTCGGCCCGACCCTGTTCCGCTCCACCGATCTCGGCCGGAACTGGCGCGAGGCCACCCGCCCACCGGCGTTCGCACCCGTCGAAGGCGACGCGGGACGCACGGTGTCGCACACCTTCTGGCTGACGCCGGCGCACGCCGATCAACCCGGCGTATGGTATGGCGGAACATCACCGCAAGGCCTGTTTCGTTCGGAAGACGGCGGCGACACCTGGGCACCGTTCTCATGCCTCAACGAGGATCCCGACTTTCGCCGCTGGATGGGCACGGCGCAGGACGGTACGCCGAACGGACCGATGCTGCATTCGATCACCCTTGATCCGCGCGATCCGAATCATCTGTACATCGCGATGTCGGGGGGCGGCGTGCATGAGACGACCGACGGCGGCGCGCATTTCACGACGCTGCTCGACGGCCTGGAGGTGGTCGAAGGCTTCGAGGGAAGCGACCCGACCTTTCATGATCCGCATTGTCTGCGCATGTGCCCGACCGACCCCGACCGCCTGTATCAGCAAAACCATTGCGGACTCTACCGCCTCGACCGTCCATCCCGCGAGTGGCGACGCATCGGGCGAAACATGCCGGCCGAGGTGGGAGACATCGGCTTCCCGGTCGTGCTCCATCCCCGTGACCCGGATACGCTATGGGTGTTTCCGATGGACGGCGACAGCGTCTGGCCGCGCACCAGCCCGGGCGGCCGCCCCGCGGTGTATCGCAGCACGGACGGGGGCGAACGCTGGCAGCGGCTCGATGCCGGCCTGCCTCCGCGGCAGGCGTGGTGGACGGTCAAGCGGCAGGCGATGTGCGCCGACGTGGCCGCGCCGGTGGGGGTGTATTTCGGCACCACCAGCGGGGAGCTGTGGGCAAGTCGCGACGACGGCGCGCAGTGGACGTGCATTGCGCGCCATCTGCCGGAGATCTATGCCGTCGAGGCGGCGCTGGTTGACGTCGGCTGATGGAGCGCGGGCCATGGAGGTTCTGATTCCGACTCCGTTGCGCGATTACACCGGCGCGGCGCGGGTGCACGCGGACGGCGACACGCTGGCCGCCGTGCTCGCCGACCTCGACCGCCAGTATCCGGGCATCCGCTTTCGGCTGGTCAATGAACAGGGCCGCACCCGGCCGCACATGCGCATCTTCGTCAACCGGCAGGCGGTGTTCGATCTGGCGCATCCGCTGGCCGGGGACGACGAGGTGTGCATCGTGCAGGCCCTGAGCGGTGGCTGAGGCACTCATCCGCCGATACCATCGCGGGTGGCGGCCATTGCCCGCGTGGCGACATTCCATGGATTCTGCCTTTGGCACCACACACCAGCTCAAGGATGATCGGCAAAGCGTTGGGCGACACGGATGAAGTCGTCCTGGCGCCTGAGCAGGGCATCGGCGATGTCGGGGTCGAAATGCCTCCCGCGCTCGCTGCGGATGTATTCAACCACCTCTTCGAAGGGCAGCGCCGCCTTGTAATGGCGATGGCTGGCGAGGGCGTCGAAGACATCGGCAATGGCCATCAACCGCCCTGGCAACGGGATGGAATCACCGTCGAGGCCGTTGGGGTAGCCCTTGCCGTCCCACCGCTCGTGATGGCACTCGACGATCTGCCTCGCGACTTCCAGAAAGGCCAGCGGAGCGTCTTCGCCCGCGCTGGCGGCCGGCGTCCACTCCCGGCCGATGACGGTACGGATGGCCTCGACGATGGCGTCCGCGCCGATCTGTGCGTGGCGTTTCATGATCTCGAACTCGGCCTTGTCGAGCGGCCCCGGCTTGAGCAGGATGTGGTCCGGAATACCGACCTTGCCGATGTCGTGCAGCGGCGCCGCGCTGACGATCAGCTGGCGCTGGCGCATGCTCAGCTGGCTGCTGAAGCGTGGGTGATCCTGCAGTTCGTCGATGAGGATCTCGACATAGGCACACGTGCGGGTGAGATGGTTGCCGGTCTCGTTGTCGCGGGTCGCGGTCAGCATTGCAAGGGCCTGCAGGCTGATCTCCTTGATCAGATTGTTCTCATGCGAGCGGCGGGCGACCTCGGCTTCCAGTTCATCGTTGTGGCGGGCGAGCAGATCGCGCGTGCGCTTGAGTTCGAGGTGGGTGCGCACGCGCGCGAGCAGGATCGCCGGGCGCACCGGTTTGACCACATAATCCACCGCTCCGAGGGCCAGGCCGTACTCCTCGTTCTCGTCCGCATCCATGGCGGTGACGAAAATCACCGGAATGTCGCGGGAGTGCGGCTCGGCACGCAACCGGCGGATGACGTCATGACCACTCATGCCTGGCATCATGACGTCAAGCAGGATCAGGTCCGGGTGCGGAGAGCCCGCCGCTGCACGCAATGCGCTGGCGCCGGAGTTGGCAACGCGCACGGTGTAGTGCTTGCGCAACAGTTCGCCGATGACGATCAGGTTTTCCGGGGAATCATCGACCACCAGCACCACCGGTCGTCCGCAATGGGAAGGTGTCGGCATGGTCATGTCTCGCAAGGGGTACGCTGCGTGCCGTGCGGCGGTGAGACCGACCACTGTTCGGCTGCGGCGTCGAGCACGGTCAGCGCCTTCGCGAAATCGAAGTTCCGCATCGCCCGCTCGAGGGGATGGAAGTGCGGCCCCAGGCCAGCCTTGAACAGCGTGACATTGTCAGCGAAGATGGTGTGGGCGTCGAAATCATCGACCCTGAGCAGCTCGCGCAGGTGTGCGCAACGCTCACTGAGCCGTTCCCGGTCTGCGTGGTCTGCAGGCTCGACACGCCGCCTGTCGGGCAATGCCATTCGCAGCGCCACGAACAAGTCGTCCAGTGCATCCGCCAGCGGGGGGATCGCCGCCAGCGCCTCGTCGGCAGACATCCCCTTGCGCAGCGCCTGCTGCAATGTGCTCGCCCGTGCGCTGATGTCGTTGGCGCCAATCTGCCCGGCGCTGCCGGCGAGGGTGTGCACGAGGCGCTCGGCCAGCGCGCGATCGTCATGCTGCAACGCTTCGGCAAGACGGTCCGCATGGTCTCGATGCGTGTTCACGAAGCGGTCGAGCAGGGAACGATAGAGCGCGTCGTTGCCCCCCGCGAGACGACGTCCGGCCTCCAGATCCAGCCCGTCCACCGTTTCCGGCAGCAGGCTGGGGTCGCGCTTCGAGTCCTGTTGCGCGGCCTGTAGCCTGACCAGATGTGGGCTTTGCGGGTCGATCCATTCACGCAGTTTGTCGAGCAACAGGGTGGGCTCGATGGGCTTGCCGATGTGGTCGTTCATGCCCACCGCAAGACACCGCTCGCGGTCGGAGGCCATCGCGTTGGCGGTCATCGCCAGGATCGGCAGCGCCCCAAAACCCGGTCGCCGGCGAATCTCGCGGGTGGCGGTCAGTCCGTCCATGACCGGCATCTGCATGTCCATCAACACCGCGTCGAACGCTTCCTGTTCCAGCCGCTGCAAGGCTTCCGCGCCGTTTTGCGCCAGGGTGACGTGGACCCCGGCGTCGCGCAGCAGCTCGGTGGCGACCTCCTGATTGAGTGGATTGTCCTCGACCAGCAGCACCCTCGCACCATCGAGGGGGCGCTCGCTGGGGGGCACGGTGACTTCACCGGCCGGATCAGCACTCATCAGACGAATCAGCGCGTCGAACACCTGCGATGCCGACACCGGTTTGGGCAGCACGTCCGCAAAACCGGCGGTGCAGGCCTGGTCGCGCAAATCTTCGCAGATGTAGGCACTGACCATGACCAGGGCCGGCGCCACCGCCAGACCGCAGGCCCTGATCGCATAGGCGGCCTGTATGCCGTCCATCCGGGGCATCTGCCAGTCGATCATCACCACGCGATAGGGATCACCTTCCTCGATCGCGGATTGCAGCTCGCTCAGGGACGCTTCACCCGATGCAACCGCGGTCGGACGGAAGGTGAGTGACTGCAGGATCTCCGTCAGCGCATCACGGGCATGATCGTTGTCATCGACGACCAGGATCCGCAGACCGCGCAATCCCGGTTGCGGCAGACGCGGCCCGACCGCCTCTCCACCGGTTTTCATCCTGACGGTGAACCAGAACTCCGAACCCTGCCCGGGCGTGCTGCGCACGCCGATGTTTCCGCCCATCAAGGTACACAGCCGCTTCGATATTGCCAGCCCCAATCCGGTGCCACCATACTTGCGGGTGATCGAGGTATCGGCCTGCTGAAAGCTCCGGAAGAGATTGCCGATCTGCTCCTCGTTCATGCCGATGCCGGTATCGCGCACGGTGAACCGCAGTTCCACCTCGCCCTCTCCCTGCGACACCCGCTCTACGACGATGTAGATCTCGCCCTCTTCGGTGAACTTCAGCGCATTGCTGCCGAGGTTCAGCAGGATCTGCCCCAGACGCAGGTCATCACCGGACAGTCGGCGAGGCACTTCGGGGCGCACGTCGATGATCAACTCCAGCCCCTTCTCCGCGGCGCGGTCACTCAGCTGCACGACAACGGTATTGAACACCTCCTCGAGATCGAACTCCCGCGCCTCGATGTTGAGCTGTCCCGCCTCGATCTTGGAGAAGTCGAGGATGTCGTTGATGATGCCGAGCAGATGGCGACTGGCATCCTGCACCTTGCGCAGGTAATCACGCTGCTGGCCGTTCAGTTCGGTCTTCAGTGCCAGATGCGTGAGGCCGATGATGGCGTTCATCGGGGTGCGGATCTCGTGCGACATGTTGGCGAGGAAGTCGCTCTTGGCACGGTTGGCATCTTCCGCCGCACGACGCGCCTGCGTCACGCGGTAGGCCATGACGATGGCGAGCAGCAGCACCGCGGCGAGTGCGGCGACGCTCACCAGCAGCTCCATGTGGAGGTTGCCGAGCACCGGAGCCGGGGTGTAGGAGAGGACGAACCCCGCGAGCTGGCCCTCGACGTCACGCACCGCCAACAGCGAGACCGCGTAGTAGCCTCCACCGTGGCGGACGCTCACCGTGCCGGAGACGCCGTGGTCGAGCATGCGCTGGATCCGGGTATCGTCACGCAGCTGGCCGTCTATCGCCCGCGCCGTCGCGGATGGCGGCGGGGGGCTGCTGGGCAGGTGACGGTCGGGGTCCTCGACGAGAAAGTCGGGATGAATGAGGGCGGGTTCATACAACCGCTCCTGGCCGGCAAAGAGCTTTTCCTCGACGGCATCACGCAGCATGATGAAGGCGTACTCGCGCTCGGCGGCGAGCTCGACGAGTACCTGCCGCACTGCCTCGAAACTGACGCTGGTCTCGACGCTGCCCAGGTGGCGGCCGTCGAGTGCGAGGGGATAGACGTAACGGAAACCGGCCACCACCTTGCCAGTTTCGAAACCGGCGACCACGCGCCTTTCGGTGTTGGCGATGCGTACCGACGGTCGGACCTCGAACAGCGCGTCGCCATGGCGGTCGGGCTGGTGGAAGCGCAGGAAGCTGGTGCCGTCGGCAAGATGAAAATGCAGCTGGCGGAGGTTGCGACGCTGCATGGCCGCGTAGGAAGGTCCCAGCAGTTCCAGCAGCTCGGCCCGATGACGGTCCCGCTGCGCACCCTCGGCATCGACCCCCGCGGCAAACACCCTCAGCACCTCCGGGCGGTTGACCGTTTCGGTGAACAAGGTGTCGGTGGCGATTCCAAAACTGTTCAGGCTGGCACGGTAACCGGTCTCCAGTACTTCCGAATACTGTCCCAGCAGGCTTCTTTCCTTGTCACCATGATTCCATGACAGCAGGGCGATGCCCGCTGCCAGGCCGATGACAAAGAGAAGTGCCACCCACTGGCGCTTCATGAGCGCGGTTCCTCGTTCGTTGACTACGCAGGAGCAATGCAGCGGAGATGCGCCCCTTTGCTTCGTTGCAAATGGGTGCTTGGGCGGAAACGATAGCATGGCCATGGATGCCCCACCAAACCTTTCCGAGACGACGGCAACCGTGGCCGGATGCGAGGGAGCGGTCGGCGCAGGGGCCAGATCGTCAGGAGGTCAGGACGGCGAAATCGCCCCTGGCCGATCTCCTGCACTCCCCACCTCGGCGACGACGACCCGCTGCGTTTCGGCATCCGCATACAATGTATGAGCCCCCGGCGGCGGGTCGATCACGTACACCACGGTGCTCCAGTCGATGCTCCCCCCGGACGCGTCGGGCAGCAGGTCGCCGAGACGGTTGGGGCGTGCCAGCAGGGCGGCTTCGTCGATGCGGTTGCCGTCCAGTTGCGGATGGAGGGCGAAATACAGCATGTCGGCCTCGATCAGCTCATGGATGAAGTGCGTGCCGAGCGAGGCGTCGGGTATCAGATCGTCATGCATCGCGACGATCTCGCACAGGGCGGCGACGTTGCAGATCTCGGCGAAGGAAACCGGAATGCCCAGCCACGGATCGCGCGAACCCCAGCGGCCGGGGCCGAGCAAGAGCAGCCTGGCACCGCGGCTGGCCTGGTTGATCCGCCCGATCAGGCGGGCGAGTGCATAGCGGTCGGCCTGCGACAGGGTGCGGTAGGCCGAAGGCAACACATACACGATGCGCTCGGGATGGAGCACCCGCCCGGGACCAATGACCGCGCCGCGCGACTCGATCAGGCGGGGACCCTCCGGCGCCCGCACCTTGCCGCCCCCGGCCTCGTCGCGGATGCGCATCGGGCGGCACTGCAACAGGTTGATGTGATAGCCACCTTGCGCGTGCATGTTGAGGGCGAATTCAATCTCGACCGGGTGGGCATAGGCCGCGTGCAGGCAGCCCAGGATCTGGCGCAGGTCGGCGACGATGCCGGTTTGCGCGATGAGTCCGTCAAAGGTCAGGAACGGCGGGCGGTCGGCTTCTTCGCGCGTCGTGAACAAGGCCAGCGGAAAGTCCGTTCGCCCCCGCATGAGGTCGCTGAAACGCCCCGAGACGACACGGTTCTCCTGCAGATCGAGGGCGTCCATGCGGCGCTGGGCGTGACGTGCGATCTCGCCGAAGGTGCTTTCCGGGCGCAGCTCGGGAGCGTTCAGCGCGATCAGGCGGGTGTAGTCGTCGTCCGCGCGGTCGACCGCGCGCGTGCCCAGGCCGGCGACGATGCGGACGACACCCGCCGCAGGGTCGATCCTTGGGTTCCAGCGATACGGATTGACCGAGATGCCCACACCGGCGGCATCGGGGTGGAAGTAGCGATGCCCGGCGTGACCCGACACACGCATGATGAGCAAGGCCATTTGCTCGTTCTCGCCAAGCAGGCCGTGACGCTCGCGATAGCGCAACGCCTGCTCCGACAGGCTGCTGGCGTAAACCGTGCGTACCGCGTCGAGCAGATCGGCGAGTCGCTTCTCGCGCGGCCCCTGGTTGACGCAGAACACGCTGTCGTACTGTCCCGCAAAGGCGTTGCCGTAGCGATCCTCCAGCCGCGAGCTGGAGCGCACGATGAACGGCCATTCGCCAAAGTAGTCGAGCATGCCCTCGAACTGGCGCAATGTGGTTGCCGGAAAACCCCCTTCGGCAATGCGCGCCCGCGCCGCGTCGAGTCCTTGCAGGAAACCGTCCGGGTCGCGCTGCCGGCGACGCGTCCACCACAGGCCGTTGTGCACCATGAAGGTGTCGTACACTACGCTGCCGACGTAAAAGGAATCATGTGCCTCGCTGCGCGCGAGCAACTCCGGCGCGTCCCGTCGCAGGATGGCGCGCGCGAGCAGCATGCCCAGCGCCTTGCCACCGATGCCACCGATGCCGATCATGCGCTCGCGCACCGCGAGCACGTCGTCCAGCGTCAGATAGCGATCGATCAGCGCCATCATTTGTGATTCGTCGGGGAACAGCTGGCGCGACAGGCGCCGGAACCATGTCCGCGCCTCGTCGTGCACCTCCTCGCGCTCGTCATCGTCCTTGCCCGTACAATTGTTTGCCTCGCCACCGAGCGTCGCAGCGGCTGGCACGCCGCTTTCGACCTGGTGACCGGCAGCCGCCGAAGTGCTCCGCCGTCGCATCCGGACCGCGCGTGCCGCATCGAAATTGCGCTGCCAGTGACCGGCGACACGGTTCTCCTCCAGCCCCGGCCACTCGGAATGGGCGAGCAGCTCGGACACCGTGGGACTGTCGGTGACCGGGCGGAAGCGGTCTCCCGGCTCCCAGGCGTGAATCAGGTTCATCGCCGCCGCCGAGCCATGACGCACCTTGATCGGCCGGATGTAGTGCATGCCGCGACTGGCGAACACGTCGAGCAGAAACTGCGTGGTGTCGGTGATCACGTCCATCGCCGCGCGGGTATGGGTGTGGCGCAACACCGCGAAGTAGGTGACGGTGTCGAGATCGAACAGGCGCGGACAGGTCAGACGAAAGAAGTTGCCCATCATCCGGTCCGATTGCCACTCCTCTGCCAGATCGGACAGGCAATCGAAGATGTACAGGGTTTCGGTGCCGGCAGCCTCGATCACCGAATGCACCTGATCGACGAAGGACTCGAAACCGTCCTCGGGGCGCGGATCGTGAATCTCGACGCCGTCGGCCGCTCCAAGCAGGGGCGCATGCGCGGCGAAACGGAAGTAGATCAAACGCCGCCGCTGCGCGCGCGCCGCCTCGGCATAGGGACGCACCAGCGCGAGATATTCATCGAGCGACTGGATCTGCCAGACGATGTTGTCGCCACGCTCGACACCGCACATCACGGCGTCGAGCCCCGGCAGACCGGTGGTGGGAGCGAAGCGCTCCGCCGCTACAGTGGGCCGGGCGGGAGCGGGCAATGTTGGGTCGGTGCTCATCGGCGTGTCGGGTGCGCTCGAAGATCGCGCACCCGTTGGGGCGTTCCGGCAAGGCGCGCGTGATGGGGTCAGGCGACGGCGCGGAGACGGCGCACAACCCGCCGCCACCACACAACACCGACACTGTAGCGCACATCGCACCTGCGGGTGGCACTCCGCATCAGGGCCGGTGTTCCGTGCCCATGCCCGACGGTTTTGCCGATCGCCGCAGCGCCGCCGCCACCCGACGGCGGCGGCCCCCCCCTGTGGTCAGCGCGGAATACCCAGCCAGACCGCCGAAACCGGGGCGAAATCGAGCGCGATCGGACTTGCCAGAACGGCATCGGCGGTGTCGATGACGACCACGCGCTGGCCGGCGGGGTCAGTCACGTAGGCCTCGGCACGTGCCTGGCTCGCGGTGATGGCCGGAAACGGCGCGCTCTGCGGCATCGCCCCCACCGCCGACAAAAGCGCGCGGCGCTGCCAGCCTTGCTCGGCGTCGAGCAGATGCACCATGCCGAGATCATCCAGCACCATCAAGGTCGCTCCGTCGCGGTCAAAGCTCTGCGCTCGACGCAGTCGGTCCGTCGTCCAGTCGATCGACGTGATCTTGCCTGCGTCGGCATCGATCGCGAACAACTGCTGCTGACCCGCGATTCCCACGATGCGGTCGCTGCGTTTGCTGCCGACGAAACTGCCGATGCGCACGCCTTCCGCCAGTGAAGACGGGTTGTCGAGCTTGGTCGCGACGAACTGATCATGCTCCTGGGTCACCACCAGCACGCCGTCGCTGCATCCGAACACGGTGTGCCGCGCGGAGCTGAAGCTACCGTGCAGCCCCGGACATTCCGCATCGAAACGTTCGACGAACACATAGGATTGACCGTCTCGCCGATACAGCTCCACCTGTCGCGGCAGCGTCGTCGCCGCGTCCGGATCGCGCCAGGTCGTCAGCAGATAGGTTCCGCGCACTTCGCCGGTGCCGTGCATGTTGATCGGCAGTGGCAAGCGGGCGTCGCTCCTGGATTCTCCAATCCCATCGTCCGACAGCAGCACGACTTCAGCGTTGGCTTGCGGATCGACCAGTCCATCCATGAACAACGCGGCCTGTCCACCATGCGCTTCGTAATGCGTCGGGCGCACACCCGCGAGCCTGAACGCGGACGCCCGAGGCGCCTCGCGGTAGTCGTGCAAATGGTCGACATGATCCTCCTGCCACACCCCGCCATCCACGAACTGGACCTGATCCTGCAGACGTTGCACCGCGACCGCGTAGCGACCGGACGGACTGGCATACAGCTGTGACGGCGCATGATCGAGCGTGAACGACCAGCGCTGCGCCAGATCATCGAGATCTACGATGCGCAGGCCGGGATCGCCCGGAGCAGCGAGTGCCAGACGACCGGCAGTTTCGATGTGGATCTCGTCGTGATCGTGATCTCCGTGGCCGTGTTCGTCACGGCCACCCCCGCCGCCGCCGCAGGCGGCAAGGGTCAGCGCTGCGGCCAGCGCGGTCAGCACGCCGAAAGGCTTGCGATGCTTCGAAAACATGTGTGCTCACTCCCTGGATAGATTGAGGATGCGTCGGCGAGCCGACCTTTCTGCCGGGTAACGCAGGATGACGAACGATGCCCTTGCCCAGGGCAAGGCTCCGGGTTCGGCCGACCTCGTGTCGTCCCGAAACGTGTGCGTCCGATTTCGCAATGTTATATTATTGCATTCAAGAATAAAACCGATTTGACTGGAGGGTTCGCAGTGCCCAGACTTCATCCGCGTTTGACCGGCCCCCTGCTGCCGGCGCTGCTTGGCCTGGCCTTGCTGCTGCCGGCAACACATACCCATGCAATCGAGTTCGACGTGTCGCTGACGCTGGAAGGCATCTTTCACAAGCGCTTCGACGGCCGCGAACGGGAGCCCGCAGGCTTCGGCCACGATCACGACGACGATCACGGTCATCACCATGACCACGACCATGACCATTCACTGAAGAACGGTTTCAACGCGGGGCACTCCGAACTCGGCCTGCGCGCGCGCACGGACTGGCTGGATGCCTGGGTGATGGTTGGTTTCGACGACAAGCACGTCGACATCGAAGAGGCCTATCTCGCCACCCGCGCACTTCCCGCCGGGTTGCGCCTGAAAGCAGGCAAGTTCCTGTCGGACATCGGTTACATCAACAACCGGCATCCTCATGACTGGGATTTCGTGCAGCGCCCACTGGTCAACGAATACCTGATCGGACATCACGGCCTGCTCGACAAGGGCGTGCAACTGAGCATCACGCCCCCCACCGCGCACTACACCCACTTTGGCGTGGAGTTGCTGCGCGGCAGCGGCGAAGGGCCGGACCGTTACGACCGGGGCGGCTATTTTCGCAAGAAGGCGATGCCTCGCCTGATCACCGCGTACGCCAAGTACGGGCCGGAACTGGGGAACAACCACGCCTTGCAGCTTGGTGCGTCGGTCGCCCACGCGCGGCAATACACGCGCGTGGATGATCATGGAGATCACAAGCACAGCGTGGAGGGGGACAGCTGGCTCTTCGGCCTCGATGCCGTCTATCGCTACGAGGCAGGGCGCGCCTATGGCCAGGGCGACTGGCGTATTGGCGGCGAATACTATGTGGTTCGCCGTGACCTGCGCGCCCGGGGCTACAGCCGCACTCAGGGCTGGCGAGTCAATCCTGCGAGGTTTCGCGAGCGTCAGGACGGATTCTATCTCGAGGCCGTCTACGGCTTCGCACCTCGCTGGCAGGTCGGTGCGCGTGCCGAGGCCATTGGACTCAACAACCGCATCGTGAAATTTCACCCCACCACCGTCGGGGGCGAAGACGCTTCATGGCGCTACAGCCTCCAGACCACTTGGCGGCCACGCGAGACCGTCTTCGTCCGCGGTCAACTCAACCACGAACGCTTCGCGGCCGCGCGGGCACACGGACACGGACATGGGGGTGATGCCCGTCGGAAGGGAAGCTGGTCGTTCATGCTGCAGCTGAACGCCTTGTTCGGCAGCCATCCCGCCCACCGCTTCTGAGCTTGGCCGGCGCACAACCGCCCCGGAACCCGTCACGGAGATTGCTCATGACACAGCAGAACCAGGTACGATTCAGAAGCCCTTTCGCGTGGCGGTCATGCCGCGCACTTGCCGTCATCACCGCCTTGTTCCTTTCCGGGGTGGCGTTGGCGGAGCCGCGTATCGTCGCCACGACCACCAGCATGGGCGTGCTCGCACGCGTCGTCGGAGGCGCTGAGGCAACAGTCACCACCCTGGTGCCGCCCGATCGTGATGCCCATGATCTCACCGCCCGTCCGAGCATGATTGCGGCGCTTCGACGGGCCGATGTGCTGGTCGCGGTCGGCGCGCAACTCGAGGAGGGCTGGCTCCCCGCCGCACTCGACGGCGCGGCCAATCCACGCCTGCGCGCGGGGCAACCCGGACACTTCTCGGCCGCTGACGCCCTCCACCTGCGCGACACCCACTTCGATCCGAGCTTCGGCGCGCACGTTCACGAGGACGGTAATCCGCATTTCAATCTTTCACCCGCGCACATGGCTGAGGCCGCCATGGCGCTGGCGCTGCGGATGGGAGGACTCTACCCGGACAAGGCGGGCATCTACCGCGCCCGAGCGGTCCTCTTTCGCATGCAGGTCCGGGCACGCCTGCCCCACTGGCGGGATCAGCTCGCAACCCCACTGCGTGCCATCGCCTATCACGAGGAGTTCGACTACTTCGCCGAGTGGCTGCCATTGCAACTGGTCGGTTTCATCGAACCCGTTCCCGGCGTACCGCCGACTTCACGTCATCTGAGCGGTCTCGTCGAGCGGCAGCGTGGCAGCGACGGCGTCGTGCTCCATGCCGATTATCAACCGGGGCGGGCACCCTCGGTACTCGGTGAGACGCTGGGCTGGCCGGTGCTGTCCCTGCCGCTGGAACCTGCTCGTGCGGATCCAGCTTCGTGGTTCGAGCTCGTGGAGCATTGGGCCACCGCGCTCGCCACTGCCGGTTCACGTGCTTTGCCTCCGGAGCTGCCGACGACGGCCGCGCCGTCACGAGGCGGTGCGTGATCAACACCTCCCGAAGCCACCCCAAGCGCTCACCGGATCCATGTGCCGAGCACGCACCGCTGTTGCGCACCTGCGGACTGCGCTGCGGCTTCGGCACCGGGTGGGTTGCGACCGGCACACCGCTGCCGGACCTGGCCATCCAGCGCGGCAACCTCATCATCGTCAGCGGCGACAACGGTGCCGGCAAGACCACCTTGCTGCGCACTCTTGCCGGAGAGCTCCCCCCATTGCATGGAGAGATACGACGCAAACCGGGCCTGGACGTGCTGCACCTTCCGCAGCAGGCTGCATTGCCCCGGTCAGGCCCGTTCAGCGTCGCCGATCTCGTCTCCCTGGCCGGTAATCCCGCTCACCCCTGGCTGCCGGCGGCCAGTGATGTACGCGTCGATCGGCTCAGTGGAGGACAGCGCCAGCGCCTGTGGCTGGCGCTGGCGCTGTCCTGTCGCTGCGATCTGCTGTTGCTGGATGAACCGACGCGCTATCTCGACGCAGAGGGGCGGAACCGGTTCCACGCCTCGCTTCAGCCCGACACACCGTTCTGCCAGGCTCAGGCGGTGGTCATGGTCAGTCACGATGACGCCTGCCACGCGGCTACCCTGCCGGGTGTACAGCGCATACGGCTGGACAACGGATGTGCCGCCACGCCCCGGAACGCTCTCCAGCCCACGCCGTGATGATTCCCTCAGCGTCCGAGTGGCTGCTCTTTCTGCCTGGATTCTTGCTTGGCTTGCTGGTCGCACCCGCACTGGCCAGCGCCGGTATCAGCATGCGTATCGGGGGAGACACGCTGGCCGCACTCAGCTATGCGCAGGTTGCCACAGCCGGAGCCATGCTCGGCACCCTCCTCGGCTGGGCCCCGGGTCTGGGCGCCTGGGCGCTGGCATTGAGCGCGGGACTGCTGATGATGCCGTGGCGCACCAACGCGGCGCGAACCCGTGGCGGCACCACGCACGCGCTGCTGCTGCTCTTGCTGGCGTGGGCATGCGCCCTGTTGCTCGCCGATAATCACCCCGACGCCAGACTCCTGGGTACCGCGTCGATCGAGGGCCAGCTGCTGCTGATCCGTCTCCCGGACGTGGTCTCGGTCGGTGCCTTGTGCATCCTGGGACTGCTGATCACGATCGCCACGCACCGGGCCTGGACGCGGGAACAACTGCTGACGTGGCAGCGTCCCGGCCGGCAATCCCGACAGAAAATCATCGCCCTCGGGCGTGAAACAGGCCTGATCACCTTGATTGCTGCGGGCACTCTCAGTGTTGGCGTGTTCGCAACGCTGGCCCTCACCCTGATTCCGGCGTACCTGGTCTGGTCACGCTGCCACGGGCTCCGCTCGGCACTGCACTGGTGCGCCCTCCTTGGCGTAGTCGCCCACGTGCTGGCGTTCGTCCTGTCGCTGCTGCTGGATCAGGTCTATGCGGCGGTGGTCGTCGTCGTTTTGGGTTTCCTGCTGGCCGGCGTGCAGGGAGTACGTTTCCGAACGTAGAGGGCGGTCGGCCACGCCACCGCCTGCAGGCCGCGGACCGGCCATCCGCAACCCGTGATGGATCAATCGCGACGCGATTGTCGCGAACCAAACATCACAAGCGTGAAATATTTCACACTCGTGATGACAAGCGCCCACCTATAACCATGTTTGTAACATGGTACTTTTCTTGCGTGCTACGCTCCGGCGGGAGATGCGCGCCGACACGGGTTTTCAGGACCACGAATCGGCGGCGATCGAAAGGCATGTGACCGATGCGTCCCCCGCTCCGGCGCGACGCACGTCGTATCTATGGAGATGGTTTTCTATGGCACAAGACAAGAATCTGGTGGTCTGGCAGCACAAATACTCCCTCGACATGGAGGAGATCGATGATCAGCACAAGATGCTGTTCGACATCATGAACCGCCTGTGGTCGGCGATCGTGCGGCGCGCCGAGAGCAAGGAACTCGGGAACATTCTGGAAGATCTGGAGCGCTACACGGTGCTGCACTTCACCGAGGAAGAGACCTTCATGCGCTCGATCAACTACGATGCATTCGACGAGCACATCAATTACCACCGCCACTTCGTGAAGTACATTCAGACGGAGAAGGAAGCGGCCCTCGCGGGCAAGATGGTCAGCCTGGAACTGCTGCACTTCCTGCGTGACTGGCTGGTCAACCACATCCTGGTCGAAGACCGCAAGTACGCCGACCAGTTTCACTCGAACAGGCAGAAGCCATCGCTGCTTTCGCGCTTCTTCGCGCGCTTCAATTAAGCGCCGGTCTTTGCTGCAGGCGCACGGTGCGATCGCGTCCGCGGTCGCGCCAGGGCAACGACGGCTCAGCCGCCAAAGAAGCGCTTCATCGAGCGCGACAGCCAGCCCCCCGAACTTTCATCCTTGGCCACCGCCTTGATTTCAGGCTGAACCGCCTGCACGTAATCGGCATCGTCACGCTTGATGTGGTTGACGATCCACGAACTGAGCAGCTGGTGAATCTCCTCGGCGACATCCTCACCGGCCTCGAAGCGTTGCTTGTATTCATCGATGCGCCGCACGAACAGCGAGTGCACCTTTTTGTGCGGACCGATGAAACGATAGCCGGCCTCTTCGAGCAGACTCTCCTCGAACGCGAAATGCGACAGCGTATAGTCGACCAGTTCGTTAAGCACGCTGCCCACCTTGGCGCGATCACCACCGTCGCGGGCATGCTCGAGTTCGTTGATGTAATCGATCAGGCGCATGTGCTGCTGATCGATCACGGAGATTCCGGTATTGAGTTCTGCAGTCCACTCCAAAGCCACCTTGATGTTCTCCTTGTTCGTTCGAACCTCGTGCCACATGGGCGGAAGACGACGCATCGAAACGGGTGTGCCCGCGGGTACGGACAAGCCGCACCGCACAACCGTGCATCATATCATCGTCCCCTTCTTGAGTAGGGGTTTTTGGAGCAAACTCCTGTTACGATAAATCGACAGTTATCATCTTGATCGAGATAACCGACGCAGGATTGCTAAAATCGGAGTTTTGCCAACAGCGAGCCAGCGCATGCCCCCCTCTTCCGCAAGCGGTCACGGACTCGACCTCTGGCGTCGACGACTCGGCTCGGTGCAGCTTCCGGTACTGAGCGCACCCGACGCGCTGGGCCAGATCCTTTCCGACGGCACGAGCCTGCATGCCATAGCCGAAGCACTGGCGGCCGATCCACCGCTCGCGCTCGATGTGCTGCTCGCCGCGGCGCGCCTGCCAGCCGTCGATGGCGACGTGCGCGGAGTACAGCATGCACTCAACCTGCTGGGCATTCGAAAGGTCCAGGCGCTGGTCCGAGCCCGCATGGAACGCACGCTGGATCCGGATAACCCCGCGCATCGGGCCTGCCTGCAAGCCATCGAGGTCAGCCGCTTCGCGGCGTCACTGGTGAATCACTGGGAGGATCCAAAATCCCCCGGCAGTGGCGAGTTTCTCTCCTGTCTGACCCTCATGTTCGGTCTGGCGCGGGCACGACTGCCCTTGGCCGCTCCCCGGGTTCATGCCGAACTCGAGCGCCGTGTTTCCGCAGGCGAACGCCGGCCAGTCGTCGAACGCGCCCTGCTCGGCTGCGACATCCAGGCGCTGAACCGCGCCATCATTCTCGATACCGGCCTGCCGGCCAACGCTCCGCTGCTGTCCGAGGTAGAGTTGCCGGCACATGTTCTCGCCCAAGCCGCAACGCTGGCGTGGACCGGAACGATGGCCCCGGAGTTACCGGTAGAGATCGCGCGCTGGCTTCGGCAGCGCACCGCACCGGCGCTGATCGCTTATCTGCTCGCTTGGGCCGCTCATGACGGATGGTACGATCGCCGCACCGAACGCTTGTTGCGCGTGGTCTCGGCCCGTGCCAACCAGCCGCTGGACCGGGTGATCGCCGACGTCCACCGCAGCGCCGCCCACATGAGCCGCGGCCTGGGCGCATTCGCCGGCCTGATCTTCTCCCCTGCCGAACAACTGCTCTGGGCACCTCGCAAACTTCGACGCCTGCCGGCAGCGCAGCCCTCCCGAGAGCCTCCTGCCCGCAAGGCACCGCCCGCCCCCCCCACCGCGCCCGCCGCAACAGCGCAGAAGAACGCGCACGACCCGGAACCGCTCATCGCCCGCGCAATGGCCGACAGCTCTCCCGCGCGACGCGGCGGCACCACCCCACCGAGCGACGCCGCTTCGGCGGTCGGTGGGCGCGGCGGCTCCGACGCGGGTGTCACCTCCCCCCCCCGATCAGCCGCTGTGGCCACAGCTGTGAGTCCTTCCCCGGCACCCGAAAACCGTGATCGAGGTGCAACAGGTGCCGCACCCGGCACGTCGCCGCGAAACACCCCACAAGGCGCCGCAGCGCCTGCTCCACGTCCGGATCCGGTCCGCATCCAGGACTTCGTCCGTTTCTGCCGCGAAAGCCGGTTCAGGGATCTGCGTCAGTTGATGCAGCAGACCGGAGAGGTGCTGGACAAGGGACTGATGCTGCGCCGCAGCCTGCTCTTTCTCCGCCCGACCGGCAGCGAGCAAATGGGCTGCTACCTGAAGCACGGGTACCCCCCCGATCGTCCGGTCAAGGCGCTCGATCTGGCAAGCCAGCCGAAAAACCTGCTGGAGCGGCTGCTGCACCAGGGGGGCTCGCTCAGCGTGGACGCCAGCCGCGTACCTTCCGCGCTCGGGCAGCTGCCTGAATCGATGCATGCACTGGTCAACCCGTCCGGTTTCGTGGTGACCTGCGTGCGCATGAACGACCGCTCGGTCGGCTTGATCTGGGCAGACAGCGGGCACCCCAAACACCCCGTGCATCCTCGGCAATACGAGGCGTTTCGGTCCATCGGCGGACACTTCAACTTCGCCTTCACGCACCTCGCGCGCTCGGTGCGCCGCTAAGTTCGAGCCTGGCGCCAGGCACCCCAGGCGCCTCCTACCACTCGAGGTCGACGATCAGTTCCTCGCGACCTTCGGCGATCAGCTGGCGCGCTCGCGCCTCGAATCCGGCCAACGGTTCGGACATGTCGAGAATGATCTCGACGCGCCGGTTCAGCGCACGCCCTTCGGCCGAGGCGTTGTCGGCGCGCGGGCGCGTTTCGGCGAAACCCTGCACCTTGAGCCGCACCGGTTCGATTGCGGGGTTGCGCAGGAAGGCGTTGGCGACCGATGACGCGCGCGCGGCCGACAGATCCCAGTTCGACTGGAAACGGGCGGTCCGGATCGGTACGTCATCGGTATGCCCCTCGACGGTGATGATGCCGGGGGTATCGACCAGTTCCCGGCCGATACGGTCGAGCATGGCGCCGAACGCAGGCGTCATGTCAGCCGAACCGGAAGGGAAGGATCCACGCTCCTCGATGCGGATCACGATGCGCTTTTCCTCCTGCTCGAGTTGCAGGACACCCTGCTCGATCTCCTCCTGCAGGACTTCGGCAAGCTGTTCGACGCTCTTCTCCATCTGCTCCTGGACGAGATCCTCGACCCGCATCTCCACCGCGACGTCATCGGACGTAAAGGTACGCAGCTGTGGACGCTCGTCGGAGGTTTCCTGACGCACGCTGTCGATCGGCGTCGGACGAGGAATGCCCGGCGAGAACTGGTCGAAGATGGGGCTGGTGCCCATCGGTGGCTCGGTAGCGGCGACGTCGCGCTGCACACCGAACGCCTGTGCCATTTCGTGCGCGATGGTCTGGAAGCGGATCGCGTCCATCTCCGAAAACGACAGCAGCAGCACGAAGAAGCACATCAGCAATGACATCAGATCGGCAAATGTCATCACCCAGGGCGGAATTGCGCGCTTGTCGTCTTCCTGCTGCTCGTCGCTCATGCGTTGCCCCGCCCGTCAGCCCGCGGCCTCGGCGGCCTCCGCGCCACGCTTCTCGGGCGGGAGGTAGCTCGACAGCATCTGCTCGATGATTCGCGGATTGGTACCTTGCTGGATCGCAGACAGCGCGTCGATCAGCAGGGTCTGCATGCGCGCCTCCTCAGTCATTCTCAGGTTGAGCTTGTCGGCCAGCGGCAGAAACACCATCGTCGCCAGGATCGCGCCGTACAGGGTGGTCAGCAGGGCCACCGCCATCGCCGGCCCGATGGCCTTGGGGTCATCCATGTTGGAGAGCATCTGCACCAGACCGATCAGGGTGCCGATCATACCCATCGCCGGCGCAACATCCCCCATGGCGGAAAACACCTTGGCGCCCCAGCGGTTGCGGTCGAGCGACAGCAGGCGCTCCTTCTCGAGATACTCGCGCACCACTTCCTGCGGCTGACCATCGATCATCATCTGAATGCCGGACTTCAGGAACGGGCTGCTCATCTCGCGACTTTCCAGCGCCAGCACGCCTTCCTTGCGCGCCACGTTGGCGATCTCGACCACCTCGGTAATCAACTCTTCGGTGGCCGGAAGCTTGAACTTGAAGGCGCGGGCGACGACCTTCACCGCCCCCAGAAACTGCTGCAGGCTGAACTTGGCCAGGACCACGAAGATACTGCCGCCGACGACGATCAGAATCGACGGGATGTTGAAGAACATGCCGCTGGCGGCCCCCAGCAGAATCGCCGAGAGCACGATCACCATCGCGCCAGCCAGACCGATTAGCGTTGCTAAATCCACACTGTCATCCCGATTGCAAAAAGCGCCCTGCAACGGGCGCGAGGTTTTCAATAAACCGCGGAGGCAAATCCTGCACAGTTTATCAGGGTAATCGGAACCGGATGTGTGGCAAGTTTCTCAACCTGCCCAAGACGGATGAATGCCGACGGACGAGCCAGGGCAAGACACGCCACCACCACGAACCATGTCAGCGCGTCGAAAACTTGTTCACCAGCTGTGACAGCTTGTCGGCACGGCGGCGTTCGGCTTCTTCGGCGCGGCGGCGCTCCTGCTCTTCCTTTTGCTGATCGCGCTTGCGTTTGGCCACGTCGGCAAAACGCTGCTTGAGGGTTTGCGCGGCATGCGTCCGATGCTCCTCGCTGACCTCGCCATCCTCCTTGCCATCGAGGTCATAGCGGTGCGTTGCCTTCTCCATGGCCTTCAGATAGCGCGTCGAGGCGGTGTGCATGCGCATCGCACTGCGCACCACTTTGCGTTCCACCTCGGGCATTCGCTCCATGATGGTCTTGTCGATGCGCAGGGCGACCGGTTTGCAGTCGCGAAACGTCGGCGAAATCTCGCGCAGTTTGTCGAGCAGCCCCTTGGCGTCGAGACCGGACTTGGGCGTTTCGGGTGTGGGTGCGGAAGGTTGCGGGGCTTCGGTGGTCATGGCGCTACGGCTTGTGGGAATCTCGGAGGCGAGCCGGCACGACAGCGGCCGGCCGGGTTCGCATGAAGACCAATCATCGCATGAAACACACCGCTACCGCTCGCTTGTTCACCGCTTGCGGCGAATTCGGCGGGAACTTCCGAGCAGCTGTTGCGAATATGCAAAGCCCCGGCACGGACGTGGGAAACCTCGGCGCCTCACGGTCCGGCCGACTTCGAGGCGCGGACGGTGCGCAAGCGAACCGCCACAAGGGCCACCGCTTCGACGGCCATCACATGCGCCAGCCACACGACGGGGGTGGCTCTGCTATTCGTTATACTCCATGAAGTTCTGCTTCGGATTGCCGCATTCGGGGCAAACCCAGTCTTCGGGCACATCTGCCCATTGGGTGCCGGCGGAAATGCCTTCGTCCGGCAGCCCTTCGGCTTCATCGTAGGGGAAGAAACAGGCACTGCATTGATATTTGGCCATGATGGACGTCCTTGTCTGTTGGCTGGGGTTGGAGGAACCGGTGTTCTGATGCGGAACCGGTTCTCAGGAGGCCGCGCACCGGTCTGTGGCCGGCGTCACGACAAGTTTGCCCGGCGCCTTGCGACGGGCGAGAGCGAACAGCGCATCGCGCGCGCGTTCGAGCGGGAGGACTTCGGTGATGCGCGGACGCAGCGTTCCGGCACCGAAGCCCCGAAGAATGGCGGCGACCTGCGTGGCTGCGGCTTCGGGCTCACGTCGCAGGAATTCGTCCCAGAACACGCCGGCCGCTTCGCAGCCCTTGAGCAGCAACAGGTTGGCCGGAAGACGCGGAATTTCCCCCGCAGCAAAGCCGATCACCTGCAAACGTCCGCGCCAGGCCATCGCCCGCAAGGCGGCTTCGGTGTACGCCCCGCCGACCACGTCGATCACCACGTCCGCACCACGCCCGCCGGTTTGGCGACGAATCGCGTCGCGCAAGTCCTCCTGCGTGTAGTCGATGCCAGCAGTGGCGCCGGCTTCATGACACAGCGCCAACCGCTCCGCCGACCCGGCGGCAGCAATCACCCGCGCGCCGGCGGCATGGGCGATCTGCACTGCGGCCAGACCAACGCCGCCCGCTGCGCCAAGCACCACCACGGTTTCTCCTGCGCGCAGGCGGGCGCGATCATGTAGCGCGAACCAGGCCGTGCCGTATGCGACCAGCCCGGCGGCGGCACTGTCCATCGTCACCGGGTCCGGCAGAGCCCAGGTCTGGCTGGACTTGGCCACGCACAACTGGGCGAAGCCGCCATACGAGGTGAAGGCACACACCCGATCGCCCACGCTGAACGTCGGCAACACGGGATCACCGGCGCTGTCGCCCGCTTCGGCACCAACCACGGCACTCACCGGCTCGCCCACCGCCACCACCGTGCCGGCGACCTCGCCGCCGGGCGAAAACGGCAGCGCTGGCTTTACCTGATATTGGCCCTGGACGATCAGCGTGTCGTAGAAGTTCACCCCCGCGGCTTCGACCCGGATCAACACCTCACCGGGCCCCGGCGTCGGCTCGGGCAACTCCCCGTTGCGCAGCTGCTCGATTGGGGCGAAGGCATCACAGATCAGGGCCTGCATGTGCTCAGCCCTTCCGCAGAAAGCGCTCGAAGCGCGACCGCCAGACGCCGTCGATCGCCACCGGGCGGAACGTGTCGAGCGAGGTCAGCACGATCTTCAGGTGACCGCGCACCCGTGCCGCAAGGCGCTCGTCATCGGCGTGACCGGACGCTTGCCTCTCGCCCCTCTCTCCGGGGCGTGGCCCAAGCACGGTGATTTCCAGCCGCATCGAGGCATTGCCAATTTCGACGACCTCCAGCCGAAAGGTCAGCAGATCACCGTAGCGCGACGGCGCGAGGTATTCGACCTCGAGCCGCACCGCAGGAATGCCCAGACGGAGTTCCTCGTGCAGGGCGTGGAAGTCGACACCATGGGCATCGGCAAACCAGTCCTCGACGACTTCGTTGAACAACTCGACATAACGTGGGTAGAACACGATGCCAGCGGGGTCACAGTGCGAGAAGCGCACCCGTTTCTGTTTTTCGAACACCATGGTCATTGCGCTCAGTATCCGGTGATCCGGTCAATGAAGCCCGACACCGCGTCGAGCACCGCCGCGGGCTGGTCCTTGTGTGGCGAATGTCGGCAATCGGCAAGCTTGACCAGTTCGACATCGCGCGCCTGGGCGGCGATGCGGTCGATCTGATCCATCGTGCCATACTCGTCATCCTCACCCTGCAGCGCAAGAATCGGACAGCGGATGCGCGGCAGATACGCCTCGATGTTCCACGCGCGGAAATCCGGATGCAGCCAGATATCGTTCCAGCCCCAGAAAGCGGCGTCGACGTTGGCGTGGTACTTGCCCAGCCGCGCGGCGAGATCGGTGCTCTGATACACCGTCTTCGCCTCCGCAATGCTTGCCACCGAAACGTCCTCGACCAGCACGTGAGGCGCCATCGCGATGACTCCACTCAACTCGACGTCGGTGCCGCCGGCGCAGATCAGCGCAATCGAACCGCCATCCGAATGACCGAACAGCACCGGCTTCTCCAGCCCCAGCGCCGCCAGAAAAGCGGGCAGCACCTGCTCGCCCTCTTCATGCATGTAGCGCACCGCGCGCGGCAGACGGGCCGGATCGGAGCGGCCGTAGCCGGCACGGGAATACACCACCGCCTCACTGCCCGTGGAATCCGCCACACGTTGCGGAAAATCACGCCACATGGCGACCGACCCCAGCCCTTCGTGCAGCAGCACGATGGGCGGAGCCCCCTCACGCGGATGCGCGGAAGGCAGGCGTACATACTCGAGACGCGTGGCGCCGACTTCGACCAGCTTCAACTCAGACTCCCAGATGTTTCCGGATCATCTCCGGATCGTTTCGCACCGCCTCGCTGGCACCATCGAAGACGACCTGCCCCTTGACCAGAATCATCGAGCGGTCGGTGACCGAGGTCACCGCAGAATGATTCTTGTCCACGATCACGGTGGCAATGCCGCTGTCGCGAATCTCACGGATCACGCGCCAGATCTCGCGCACGATGAGCGGCGCCAGTCCCTCGGTGGCTTCGTCCAGAATCAGCAGGTCGGGATTGGTCATCAGGGCGCGGCCGATGGTCAGCATCTGCTGCTCGCCGCCCGAGAGCTGCCCACCACCATTGTTGATCCGCTGCGACAGGCGCGGAAACAGCGTCATCACCCGGTCGAAGGTCCAGTCGCGCTGCCCCTCCACACCGGCGCGCGAGGCCATCACCAGGTTCTCACGCACCGACAGATTGGGGAAGATGCCCCGCCCTTCCGGCACGTAGGCAATGCCGGCACGCGCCACGCGATGCGTCGGCGCGCCGTTCATCGACTTGCCGCGCACCCGGATCTCGCCATCGTGCGGCCGCACCAGGCCCAGCATGGACTTGATCAGCGTGGTCTTGCCCATGCCGTTGCGCCCCATCAGGCCCAACGCTTCCCCCTTCGAAATCCGGAAATCGACACCGTGCAGGATGTGGCTCGAGCCATAGTAGGTGTGCAGGCCCGACGCCTCGAGCAAGGTTTCAGACATGATGTTCGCCCTCCTGGCCGAGGTAAGCCTGTTGCACGTCGGCGCTGTTGCGGATTTGTTCCGGTGTTCCGGATTCGAGCACCTCGCCATCGACCATCACCGTGATGCGGTCGGCGACGGCGAACACGGCATCCATGTCGTGCTCGACGAGCAGGATCCCGCGGGTCTGCTTCAGACCGTTGAGCAACCCGATCATCTGCGACGACTCCTCCGAACCCATTCCTGCCAGCGGTTCGTCGAGCAGCAGCACCTGCGCGTCGGTGGCGAGCACCATCGCGATCTCCAGCTGGCGCTGCTCACCGTGCGACAGCACACCGGCGATGCGGTCCTCGCGCCCTCCCAGGCCGGCCTCGACGATCGCCGCGCGGGCGCGCTCGACGGTATCGGCGAGGCTCATCGCCGGGGTGAAGATCTTCCACGCCCGCTGATTGCGCGACTGCGCCGCCAGGCGACAGTTCTCGAGCACCGTGAACTTGGGAAAGATGTTGGTCCGCTGGTAACTGCGGCCGATACCGATGCGGGAGCGCTGGTGCGCCTTGAGCGCGGTAATATCCTTGCCCAGGTACTGGATGGTGCCGGAGGACGGCGGCAGGTCCCCCGACAACATGTTGATGCAGGTCGACTTACCCGCGCCATTGGGGCCCAGCAGCGCATGCACGACGCCACGTTCGAGGGTGATGTTCACGTCCTTGTTGGCGGCCAGGCCACCGAACAAGCGGGTCAGTCCCTCTGCGGCAAGCAGGGTTTCAGCCATTCTTCGCCTCCTTTCCGAACCGCGCCATGATGCGACCCGGCAACGCCGCCAGGCCACCGGGCATGAACAGCACCGCGAGGACGATGACGCCGCCCATCAGCAACTGCCAGTGCTTGGTCCAGTCGGTGAACACTTCCTGCAGACCGACGAGCACAAAAGCGCCTGCCACGGCACCGGCCAGACTGCCGATCCCGCCCAGAATCACCATCAGCAACACGTCACCGGACTTGTGCCACGACAGGTATTCCGGCGTGACGAAGCCAAACAGCACGGCGTACAGAAAACCGGCGACCCCGCCCAGGGCACCGGCCAGCGTGAACGCGGCGAGCTTGTAGTGGAAGGTGGCGTAACCGAGCGACTGCATGCGGTGTTCATTACTGCGGATACCCACCAGCACCCGCCCGAACGGAGAGCGCAGCACCACCGTCAGGAACACGTAGACCAGCACCATCATGACGAGCACGAAGAAGTAAAGATGGTGGGTGTCGAGCAGATCGAACGGCACCCAGCCGAAGATCGACGCCTCCGGCCGCATGTCGAGATAGACCCCGTCGGAGCCACCACCAATCTTGGTGTCGTGGAAGATGTAATACCCCATCTGCGCGAACGCGAGCGTCACCATGATGAAGTAGATCCCCTTGGTGCGCAGCACGAACAGGCCGACCACAAAGGCCGCCAGCGCCGCCCCCAGCACCGACAGCGGAAAGACCACCCACAGGTTGGCGGCGGAGAAGTCGGTCGGTGACAGCATCACCACCAGATAGGCGGCGATACCGAAATAGGCCGCGTGACCGAGGCTCACCAGCCCGGTGAAACCCACCAGCAGGTCCAGGCTCATGGCGAAGATCGCGAGAATCAGGATGCGGGCGACCACCTCGATGTAAAACTCCGAACCATAGAACGGAAAGGCGGCCAGGCTGGCCAGCACCAGCAGTTTGAACGTCAACGTAATTGCGGGATTCATGTGCTCAGCCCTTCTTGAGAATGCCTTCGGGGCGCCACAACAGCACCGCGGCCATGACCAGATACACCGTCAGTCCGGCGAATTCGGGCACCAGGACCTTGCCGAAGGTATCGGCGAAGCCGATGATCAACGCAGCGACCAATGCCCCCCACACAGAACCGATACCGCCGATGACGACAATGACGAAGGAGATGATCAGAACACTGCCGCCCATGCCCGGATACACCGAGGACAGCGGCGCGGCGAGCATGCCGGCGAGCGCCGCCATCGTCACCCCGATCGCGAACACGATCGCGTACAGATGATTGATGTTGATTCCCAGCGCCTGGACCATGTCGCGGTCGTGACTGCCGGCGCGGATCATCATGCCAAGGCGGGTACGCTGGATCAGAAAGTACAGGCCAACCGCCAGCACCAGACAGACGCCGGAGACAACCAGTCGATACAACGGATAGTTCATCGTCTCCGACAACGGAATCGAGGCACTGAAGATCGCCGGAATGGCGACCCCATGCACGTCGTCACCGACTGCGAGGCTACGCAGTTCCTCGAAAATCAGGATCAGACCGTAGGTCAGCAACACCTGCTCGAGGTGGTCGCGCTTGTACAAGTGAACGAACAGCAGCTTCTCAAGGATGAAACCGAACGCGAACGCCAGTGGAATGCCGAGAAGAATCGACGCAATCAGGTTGCCGGTCATGCTGGTGAGCACGAACGCCATGTAGGCGCCGATCATGTAGAAACTGCCATGGGCCAGATTGATGATGCCCATGATGCCGAAAACCAGGGTCAGACCGCTCGCGACCAGAAACAGCAGCAAGCCGTACTGCAGGGAGTTCAGCACCTGAATCAGGAACGTAGTGAGATCCATGAAGCTTCCCCTCCGGGCACGCGCGCGCGCCTGGATTCAGATGGAGTCGAACACCGGGACCGCCCCGCGCGGGCAGCCCCGGTGCGTCGCTTACAGGTTGCAGCCGGTGGCCGGATCGGCCAGTGCCTCGGCGGCGATGCCAATCACGATGTTCTCGGTACCGCGCGCCTCACGCAGGTAGATGTCCTGGATGGGGTTGCCGGCAGCCGACAGCGTGAAGTTGCCGCGTGGACTGTCGATGGTGGCGGCACGCATTGCCGCGCGCAGTTCGGCCTTCTTGCTGGCGTCGCCACCGACGGCCTCGAGGCCGGCATGCAGCAACTGCGCCGCATCGTAGCCCTGCACCGCATAGACGTCGGGCACGATGCCGTAGCGCGAGACGTAGCCCTCGCGGAAGGCGTTGTCGCGCGGGGTGTCGAGGCCTTCGGCGTAGTGCAGCGCGGTGATCAGCCCCTCGCCGTTGCCGCCCATGGCTTCGAGCGTACCGTCTGTGAGGAAGCCGCTCGAATACAACGCAATGCGCTCCTTCAGGCCGGCCGCGACGTAATCGTTGACGAACCGGGTCGCGCCGCCACCGGCAAAGAACACGTACACCGCATCCGGGCGCAGCGAGGCGATCTCGGTGAGAAATGGCTGGAATTCGACGTTGGGGAACGGCAGCGCCATCTCGCGCACGACCTCACCGCCCGCTTCCGCGAACGCCTCCTTGAAACCGGCCACCGCTTCCTGACCGGCGGCGTAGTTCCAGGTCAGCGTCACCGCAGTCTTGGCGCCGCGCTCAGCCGCGGCCTTGCCCATCGCGTAGGCGGGTTGCCAGTTGGAGAACGAAGAGCGCACCATGTTGGGCGCGCAGAAACCGCGCGTCAGGTCATCGGCGCCGGCGTTGGGCACGATGAAGGTGGTGTCACGCTGGCGTGCGACCCGCGCCATCGCCAGGGCCACGCCCGAATGCACGGTGCCGACCAGCACGTCCACGCGATCGCGCACCACCAGGCGGTTGGCGTTCTCGGTGGCCTTGGACGGATCGGATTCGTCATCGACGGTGAAGAACTGGATCTCGCGCCCGGCGAGCGTGCCGCCCTGCTCATCGACGTACTGCTTGAAACCGTTGGTGATCGCCGTACCCAGCGCGGCGAACGTGCCGGTCGCCGGCAGCATCAGGCCGACCTTGACCGGATCGGCCGCCTGCGCGGCACCGAGCGGAATCATCGCGCCGGCGACCAGCCCGACGATTGCGCGCATCACGCCGCGACGACCTGCAACTTGCTGTTTCATGGTGTCTCCTCCACTTTTATGTGACGGGGTCGACGACCCCGGGGGCAAAAGCGTTTGACTCAACGCATGGCGTCGAGCGCACGCAATTTGAAGCGCTGGATCTTGCCGGTAGCCGTCTTCGGCAGCTCTTCGACAAATTCCATCCAGCGCGGATACTTGTAGGGGGCCAGACTGGCCTTGACGTGCTGCTTGATCTCCTCCTTGAGCGCATCGGTTGCCCGCACGTCGGGCTTGAGCACGATGAAGGCCTTGGGCTTGATCAGCTGGTCGTCGTCCTCGTGCCCGACCACCGCGGCTTCGAGCACCGCAGGATGGTTGATCAGGCACGACTCGACCTCGATCGGCGAAACATAGATGCCGCTGACCTTGAGCATGTCGTCGTTGCGCCCCGCATAAACATAGTAACCGTCAGCGGTGCGCGTATATTTGTCGCCACTGCGCGTCCATCGCCCCTGAAAGGTATCACGGCTCTTGACGCGGTTGTTCCAGTAATAGGCAGCGCTGGTCGGTCCGGCGATCTGCAGCTCTCCAGGAACCTCGGGTTGGTCGATTTCGTGGCCTTCGTCGTCGACCAGCCGCAACTCGTACCCCGGGACCGGTTTGCCGGTGGTGCCATAGCGCAGGTCATCCGCACGATTGGAGAGGAAAATGTGCAGCATCTCGGTGGAACCGATGCCGTCGAGAATCGGTACTCCGAAACGCTCGGTCCAGCGCTTGCCGATCTCCTCCGGTAAGGCCTCGCCGGCCGACGTACAGGCACGCAGCCGCAGTTCCTCGCGCGTCGGACAGGAGGCACTGGCCAGCAAGCCGGCGTACAGGGTCGGAACCCCGTAGAAGATGGTCGGCTGGTGCTCGCGCAGACGCTTGAAAACCGCATCCGGCGTCGGCCGCTCGGCCATCAGAATGGTCGTCGCCCCGACCGCCAGCGGGAAGGTCAGGCCATTGCCCAGGCCGTAGGCGAAGAACAGCTTGGCAGCGGAGAACACCACGTCGTCCTCGCGAATGCCGAGCACTGGCCGGGCATACAGTTCTGCCGTCTCGATCAGGCTCGAATGCACATGCACCGTGCCCTTGGGCGCCCCGGTCGAACCCGACGAGTAAAGCCAGAAGCAGACGTCGTCGCAGGTGGTATCGACCGCGTCGCAAAGGTCGGAGGCCGTACTCATCAACGTCGTCAGAGCGTTCTCGCCCGACGTTGCGTCATCGCCCGCGACCACGATGCGCTCCAGCGTCGGCACGCGCTCGAGCATGCCCTCGAACTGCGCCAGCAGCGGCCTGGAGACCACCGCAACGCGAGCACGGCTGTCGGTGAGCATGTACTCGTAGTCTTTTGCCGTGAGCAAGGTGTTGGCCGCGATCGGCACGATGCCGGCCTTGATCGCGCCGAGAAAGACCGCCGGAAAGTCGATGGTGTCGAGCACACACATCAGGATGCGCTGCTCGCGCACCAGACCGAGCCCGGTCAGCGCATTGGCTGCGCGATTGACGCGGGACGCGAGTTCATCAAAGGTGTAGCGGCCATGGTCATCGATGTAGGCGACCTTGTCGCCCCGACCGGCCACCAGGTTGCGCCCGATCAGGTCTTCCGCCGCGTTGTAGCGGCGAGGAATGTCGATTCTCGGCGGCCGGGTCGAGTGGTCCGCCTTGCTCAGCGTGTACATCCGTGTCTCCTCCGTTGCAGCACGCCCGATCATTTAATTTAATCCTGAATTATCGCTGTGTAAAGCGATAATTCGAACATTGATTCGGCAACCGTCGGGCCTGCCATCCGGGTCATCTCGCGAGGCAGGTCGGTAACCGGCTCACCTCGCAATCGTGTCTTTCGCCTCGGGTCATTGCCCTTGGTCGTTGGGTGCGTCCGTGGGACGGGGCCACGGGCGCCTGGTCTCGCTTTCAGGGTTGTGGGGTGCCTCGCGCAAGCTTAAACCGTGTGCTCAGCCACGGGTAAACTCGATCGCGCCATCCGGCAGGAGATACAGCACGTGCGCCCGCCCGTCACTGACCGTCGGCTTGTGCGCGCTGCCCGGGCCGTATACCAGCCAACCGGCGCCGTGACCGTCGAACCGCGCATCGCCTTCAAGCGGCATGATCATGTCGATCTCGCCATTGGGGTGGGCATGATGCGGTCCGACGACATCCTGCATGTCCACCACGTCGACGCTGAAACCGTGCGTTTCGGGACCTGGCTTGATTACCCGCCCAAAACGGATGCCGCCATGCTCTCGTTCGCACATCCAGCCTTCGGCGGCACCGGTCCTACAGGCCTCGGCAATGCCCTTGAACACTTCACCGTCGGCCGGAAAGCGTTCGTTGAGCAAGGCCTCGAGCCGCTTGTCCACCGGCATACCCTGAATCGTCGCGGTAATCTCCGCGATCCGCTGCTTGAACTGCTCCGCAGTCATCTCCTGTCCTCCAGTTCCAGTCCTGTTCTCACCCGATGGCGGCGGCCATTCAGGCGCTCAACACCGCGGCATCGGCGGCCTCGCGGGCCAGCGCCGCGAGCACCTCGGGGCCACCCTGCACCACGTGCCGGTGGTGATACATCAGCAGGGCGCGCAGGCCCGCCAGTTCTTCGCCACCGCCAGCCCGACCCGGCCCGCCATGCAGGCAGGTCGGCATTACGTTGCCATGGCCGGTGTGCTGAGTGCCGACGGCGGCATCGACGACCATCACCCGTCCATGCAGACCGGCAATGCCGTCGACCACGGCGGTAACGAAATCCAGATCGGCCGAATACACCGAAGCCACCAGCGACCCTCCGCCACGACGCGCCAGCGCGATCACGTCGGTGACGTCCACATAGGGAATCACGGTCGCCACCGGGCCGAACACCTCGATCTCGTGCACCCGCGTCGCCGACCCGGGATCCGTGCAGTACAGCAGCGTGGGTTCAACAAAGGCGGAAACCGCGGGATCGGCATCCACCGGGCCGAAATCCTCTCGCCCCCCACAGACCACTTCGCACTCGCCACGCAGTTCGGCGATGCCTTCGAGCGCAACCTGCTGCTGCGCCTTGTTCACCAGCGGACCGACCCGCACGCCCTCGCTGGCGGGATTGCCGACCTTCATGCCGGACAGCTTGGCCGCCACGGCATCGGCAAAGACCCGCGCCTGCGCTTCGGCAACAAACACGCGACGGATCGCAGTGCATTTCTGCCCGGTCTTGATGGTCATCTCGCGCACCACCTCGCGCACCGCCAGATCGAACTCGGCGTTGCCAGGCGCCGCATCCGGGCCGATGATCGCGGCATTGACGCTATCCGCCTCGACGTTGACCCGCACGCTGTTGGCAACCACCGCCGGATGGCTGCGAATGCGCTGCGCGGTGTCCGCCGACCCGGTAAACGACACCACATCGCCCGCGCGAACGTGGTCGAGCAGGTCACGCGCGCCACCACACACGATGGAGATCGCGCCCGGCGGCAGAATTCCGGCCGCGACCACGTCCTCGACCATGCGCTGGGCAAGCCAGGCCGTCGGCGTCGCCGGCTTGACGAACACCGGCACGCCGGCAAGCAATGCTGGTGCAGCCTTTTCCCACATACCCCAAGCAGGAAAGTTGAAGGCGTTGATGAAGATCGCCACGCCTTCGAGCGGACGCAGGAAGTGCTGAGCCTGAAACGCGTCCGTCTTGGCCAGGGGCACGCGCCCGCCCTCGGAGAGCATGCGCGCCGCACCCAGCTTGCGCCCGCTCCTGGCGTAGGTCTTGATGGTGAAGATGGCGCCGTCGACGTCGAAGCCGGCATCGCCTTCGGTCGCACCGGAGTTGCGTCGAGAAATATCGAAGTATTCGTCGCGGTTGGCGGTGAGCACTTCGGCGATCGCACCAAGCATGGCGGCACGCGCTTCGTAGCTCATCGCGCGCAACGACTGCCCCCCCGCATCACGCGCGAACGTCAGCGCGGAAGCGAAATCGATGCCGTCTGAAGAGACCGAAACGAGCGCCTCGCCGCTGACCGGATCGACCAGCGTCGTCCCCTCGCCAACGGCCTGAATCCAGTTGCCATTGATGTAGTTACTCAGATTCACATGCACTCCTTTTCATCCTGGTTTGCATCCGGACACTCCCCACGACCGCGGCAGACTGGGGCGCTGGCGAACACCCGGCGCTTGGATTCGACGTGCTATAGAATACACTTGGCTGAAGAACGGTCAAGCACTTTAGTGCACGTTACGGCCAATTTTTCGATGCTGCGATGCAATATAGCGCACAATCGGGTGACTTTCTACTCGGGTTTTCCTATATTAATGGAAGTTCACTGCATGTCACATTACACAAACTGCACTATAGGTATTGACAGCCAACAAAGGCTGCACTATTCTGCACCCATTGACGCGATCACTCGCGACAGGATCCGACACTATGAATCCGCTCAACGACATCGAACAGGAAGCCCTCGAGGCCCGTCACACCGACGACCGGGCCGACGGTGAGTTTCTGTCCGCGCTGGGCAAGCGCGCTCGCGAGATCCGCGACCGCCGAGGCATGACGCGCAAGCTGGTGGCGCGCGAGGCCAAAGTGTCCGAACGTCACCTGGCCCATCTCGAGGCCGGCGAAGGCAACGTTTCGATCGTGCTGTTACGCAACATCGCGCGTGCACTCGATGTCTCACTGGTGGAGTTGCTCGCGCCGGAAGCCGAGGACACCGTCGAGAAGCGGCTGATCCGCCGCTTTCTCGAACGCCTGCCGCGTCACCGCCTGGAAGAGGTGGTGTTCAAGCTGATGCGCGACTTCGGTCACGAGGAGGCCGTGCGGCGCAAGCGCATCGCGCTGATCGGCCTGCGCGGCGCCGGCAAGTCGACGCTGGGCAACCGCCTCGCGACCGAGGAGAACATGCCCTTCATCGAACTCGACCGCGAGATCGAGGCCGACACCGGCATGCCGGGCAGCGAGATCTTCGCACTGTACGGTCAGAGTGGTTATCGCCGCATCGAGCGGCGCACGCTCGAGCGCGTGATCAAGGACCATGACCGGGCGGTGATTTCGGTCGGTGGTGGTGTCGTGGCACAGCCCGAGAGCTACGACATGCTGCTGTCCAACTGCCTGACCGTGTGGGTCAAGGCGCAACCTGAAGAACACATGGCGCGTGTGATGGCCCAGGGCGATCTGCGCCCGATGGCCGGCAACGACGAGGCCATGGAAGACCTCAAGCGCATCCTCGAGGCCCGTGAAGCCTTGTATGCGCGTGCGGACACGATCGTCGACACCTCCGGCGAATCCGTGGATCAAAGCTTTGCAAAACTCAAACAGCTCGTCACGGGCTGACACGACCCAACAGAACCCGATACAGGAGGAGACACAGTGGAAGCAGTCGCCAACAAACCGGAAGCGCTCGGCACCGATCTCGTGGATTACCGCACCGACCCGTCCAAATACCGTCACTGGTCGTTGAGCTGCGAGGGCGAAGTCGCCACGCTGACCCTCAACATCGACGAGGATGGCGGCATCCGCCCCGGTTACAAGCTCAAGCTCAACTCGTACGACCTGGGTGTGGACATCGAACTGCACGACGCGCTGCAGCGCATCCGCTTCGAACATCCGGAAGTGCGCACCGTGGTGTTCACATCGAGCAAGCCGAAGATCTTCTGTTCCGGCGCCAACATCTACATGCTGGGCCTGTCGACCCACGCCTGGAAGGTGAATTTCTGTAAGTTCACCAACGAGACCCGCAACGGCATCGAAGACTCCAGCCAGCATTCGGGACTGAAGTTCATCGCCGCCTGCAATGGCACCACCGCCGGCGGCGGCTATGAGCTGGCCCTGGCCTGCGACGAAATCGTGCTGGTCGACGACCGCAACTCCGCAGTGTCGCTGCCCGAAGTACCGCTGCTCGGTGTGCTGCCCGGTACCGGCGGCCTCACCCGCGTGACCGACAAGCGCCGTGTGCGCCGCGACCATGCCGACATCTTCTGCACCATCTCCGAAGGCGTGCGCGGTCAGCGTGCCAAGGACTGGCGTCTGGTCGATGACGTGGTCAAGCAACAGAACTTCGCCGAACACATCGCCGCCCGCGCCGCCGCGCTGGCCAGCGCATCCAGCCGTCCGGCGGGTGCCCGCGGCGTGGCGCTGCCGCTGCTCGAGCGTACGGTCGACGCCAGCGGCTACCACTATGAATTTGTCGACGCGCAGATCGACGCCGAACGCCGCACCGTGACACTGACCGTGCGTGCTCCAAAGGCCGTCACCGCGAAAACCACCGCCGAGATCGAGGCCGAGGGCGCCAACTGGTGGCCGCTGAAGATGGCCCGCGAGCTCGACGATGCCATCCTCAACCTGCGCACCAATCACCTCGACATCGGGCTGTGGCAGCTGCGCACCGAAGGCGACGCGCAGGTCGTGCTCGACATCGATGCCACGCTCGACGCCCACCGCGACCACTGGTTCGTCAATGAAACCATCGGCATGCTGCGCCGCACGCTGGCGCGCATCGACGTCTCCTCGCGCAGCCTGTTTGCGCTGATCGAGCCGGGCTCCTGCTTCGCCGGCACCCTGCTTGAAGTCGCGCTGGCCGCCGACCGCGCCTACATGCTCGACGATCCCGAGCAACCCAACCACATCGCGCTGTCGGCGATGAATTTTGGCACCTTTCCGCTGGTGAGCGGCCTGAGCCGTATCGAGGCGCGCTTCTATCAGGAGGCCGAGCCGATCGCCGCCGTCGAAGCGGCCCAGGGCAAGCTGCTGACGCCGACCGAAGCCCATGAGCTCGGTCTGGTCACCGAGATTCCCGACGACCTGGACTGGGCCGACGAGATCCGCATCGCCATCGAGGAGCGCGCGGCGCTGTCGCCCGACGCCCTCACCGGCCTCGAGGCCAACCTGCGCTTCGGCCCGGTCGAGTCGATGAACACTCGCATCTTCGGCCGTCTGTCGGCATGGCAGAACTGGATTTTCAACCGCCCGAACGCGGTCGGCGAAGCCGGCGCGCTGAAGTTGTTCGGTTCGGGCAAGAAGGCGCAGTTCGACTGGAACCGCGTCTGATTCGAATTGCCTCGCGAGGCCACGTGGCAAGCTGACCCTCTGCCGTTGCAGTCGGTCCCTTGGCGTGGTTCTGGAGGTCCGTAGCAAGTAGCGGCGATCTCCCGAAGGCGGGAGACACCGCCGCGAACATAAACACTGGAGGAGTTTTTCAAATGATCAATTACAGCGAACGGATTCCGAACAACGTCAACCTGTCGAGCAACCGCACCCTGCAACGCGCGCTCGAGCAATGGCAGCCGTCCTTCCTGAAATGGTGGGACGACATGGGGCCGGACGGCTCGACCAATTACGACGTCTACCTGCGCACCGCGGTCAGCGTCGACCCGTCGGGCTGGGCGCACTTCGAGCACGTGAAAATGCCCGATTACCGCTGGGGCATCTTCCTGACCCCGCCCGAGCAGGACAAGAAGATCACCTTCGGCGACCACAAGGGCGACGACGTGTGGCAGGAAGTGCCGGGCGAGTACCGCTCCACCCTGCGTCGCATCATCGTCACCCAGGGCGACACCGAGCCGGCGTCGGTCGAGCAGCAACGTCACCTGGGCCTGACCGCGCCCTCCCTGTACGACCTGCGCAACCTGTTCCAGGTCAACGTCGAGGAAGGCCGTCACCTGTGGGCGATGGTGTACCTGCTGCACGCGCACTTCGGCCGCGATGGTCGCGAGGAAGGTGAAGCGTTGCTCGAGCGCCGCTCCGGCGACGAGGACAATCCGCGCATCCTCACCGCATTCAACGAGAAGACCCCGGACTGGCTGTCGTTCTTCATGTTCACCTTCATCACCGACCGTGACGGCAAGTACCAGCTCGCCTCGCTGGCCGAGTCCGCCTTCGACCCGCTGGCACGCACCTGCAAGTTCATGCTCACCGAAGAGGCGCATCACCTCTTCGTCGGTGAGTCCGGCATCGCCCGCATCATCCAGCGCACCTGCGAAGTGATGAAGGAGCTCAAGACCGACGACAAGGCCCTGCTTCGCGCGGCTGGCGTGATCGATCTGCCGACGCTGCAGAAGTACCTCAACTTCCACTACAGCGTCACCAGCGATCTGTACGGTTCCGAGATCTCGTCCAACGCGGCGACCTACTACACCACCGGTCTCAAGGGTCGCTTCGAGGAAACCAAGATCGACGACGATCACAAACTCGACAACAACGAGTACGAGGTCATGGACGTCGCCGGCGACCGCATCCTGACCCGTCACGTGCCGGCCCTGTCGGCACTCAACGAACGACTGCGCGACGACTGGATCGCCGACGTGCAGGCGGGTGTCGATCGCTGGAACCGGATTCCGGCCAAGTTCGGCTTCGATTTCCGTTTCACGCTGCCGCACAAGGGCTTCCATCGCAAGATCGGCATGTTCGCCGACGTGCATGTGTCGCCCGACGGCAAGCTGCTCTCCGAAGCCGAATGGACGCACCGTCACCTCGAGTGGCTGCCCAGTGAAGAAGACCGCCTCTATGTGCATTCGCTGATGGGCCGCTGTCTGGAGCCCGGCAAGTTCGCCAACTGGATTGCACCGCCGAGCCGCGGCATCAATAACAAGCCGGTCGATTTCGAGTACGTCCGCTTCAACTGATCCCCGCCGTTCGGGGTGACACGGAGTCTCCCCTCCCCCGCCCTTGCCCGGTATCATCGGACAGGGGCGGGGATCCCCCCGACACACGGCAGTCCCGACAACGATAACCTGAGAAGGCCGCGCTCCACATCGAGGGGTGCCGGCGCCCAACCGGAGACAGACATGAACGCGCCAGCAGAGCACGCCAACATCGCCCGGCAACACCTCATCGATCCCGAGATCTGCATCCGCTGCAACACCTGCGAGGAGATGTGCCCGATCGACGCGATCACCCACGATTCGATGAACTACGTCGTCAAGTTCGACGTATGCAACGGCTGCATGGCCTGTATCGGCCCCTGTCCGACCGGTGCGATCGACTCCTGGCGCAACGTCGAGAGCGCAAAGGCCTTTTCCATCGAAGAACAGTTTTCATGGGATGTGCTGCCCGACCCCACCGAACTCGAGGAACTCGAGGCCAGCACTGGTGGCGCCGCGCCGAGCAACGAGACCCCGGACGAGGTCAAGGAGTTGACCCAGGTCGCGACCTCCGGTCAGGGTGGTCCCACGCTCGCACCGTGGTCGGCATCGCACCCATACGTCAATCTGTACACCCCGCAGAACCCGATCACCGCCACCGTTACCGGCAACTTCCGGCTGACGGCCGAGGACGCGTCGAGCGACATTCATCACATCGTGCTCGATTTCGGCGCGACGCCGTTCCCGGTGCTCGAAGGTCAGTCGATCGGCATCATCCCGCCGGGCACCGACGCCAACGGCAAACCGCATCTGCTGCGCATGTATTCGGTGGCGAGCCCGCGTGAAGGGGAGCGTCCGCGTTACAACAACGTTGCGCTGACGGTCAAGCGCGTCACCGAGGACCACGAGGGCAATCCGGCCAAGGGCATTGCCTCGAACTACGTCTGCGACCTCAAGAAAGGCGACAAGGTGCAGGTTACCGGGCCCTATGGCGCCACGTTCCTGATGCCCAACCACCCCGGCGCTTCGCTGATGATGATCTGCACCGGCACCGGCTCGGCACCGATGCGGGCGATGACCGAGCGCCGTCGGCGACGCATGGCGCTGAAGGAAGGCGGAGAACTACTGCTGTTTTTCGGCGCACGCTCGCCGGGCGAACTGCCGTATTTCGGCCCACTGCAGAAACTGCCAACGGACTTCATCGACATGAACCTGGCGTTTTCGCGCGTGCCGGGGCAGCCCAAGCAGTACGTACAGGACCTGATCCGGGAGCGCGCCGAGAAGGTGTGGCAGATGCTCAACGACGACAACTGCTTCATCTACATCTGCGGCCTGAAAGGCATGGAAGCCGGCGTGATGGAAGCCTTCCGCGACATCTGCCGCGCCAACGGCGGAGACTGGGAAGGTCTGCGCCCGCAGCTGCTGGCCAAGGGTCGCTTCCACATCGAAACGTATTGAGACATCACGCCGGTCGGCCGGAAAACACCGGCGAGAATCGTCCGTCGGGCCGCTTCACCGCCCGTGGATGGCAATCAGGGGCTCATCCCGGAAAACCGGCATTCATCGCCCCGCGCCACCGCATTCCCGGCGCGACGGCCACCACCTTACCGCAAGCAGGGGAACGATGTGAGACCTGAAGCCATCCAGATCATCAAGGACGAGCACCTCGCGATCAGCGCGGTGCTCTACTCATTGCGCTATCTGGTCAAGGAGATGCGCAAGGGCGCAAAACCCAATTTTCCGTTGTTGAAAGCCATTTTCGACTACATCGTCTCCTACCCGGATCGCTGGCATCATCCAAAGGAAGACAAGTATCTGTTCGCTGCCGTCAAGCGCCGCACCCACGATGCCGACGAACTGATCGCACGCCTGGAGCACGAACACGCGGTCGGTTATCCGATGATCGAGGAGCTCACACGGTTGCTGGTCGCTTTTCAGAACGGCGACCAAGCCGCGCGCGAGGCCTTCTTCAACGGCGCGGAACGCTATGTCGAGCTCGAATGGGGCCACCTGCGTACAGAGGAAGACGTCTTCATGCCGATCGCCGAGCGCGTGCTCAGCGCCGAAGATTGGGCGGAAATCCACGCCGCGTTCAAGCAGAACGACAACCCGCTGTTCGGCATCAAGCCCAAAGAAGAGGCGGAACACCTTTATCAGCGCATTCTCGAGCTCGCGCCGGCCCCGATGGGCTTCGGTGGTCCCGGCGACAAAAACTGAACTCGCCACAGTCGCACGCTCCCCGGGCATGCCTAGGTCGTGCCCGGGGATTATTTTTGCCCTCGTTTTGTGCACTGCACAAAAAAATTCTTGACCCTCCCTGAAAGGGTTCTACAATGTAATTGTGCATCGCAACAAAATTCTGTCGTGAATGCGAATGATCCGAACCCGATTCAAACTGCAAGGAGATTCATCATGTACACCAACCCGGAAAAACTCACCGCTGGCAGCAAGATTGCCGTCGAATCCACGCTGACCACCCTGAAAACCGTATTCGACTCCTCCGAACGTCTGGCCGCGCTCAACCTGAACACTGCACGCGCACTGTTCGAAGACGGTAGCGCCAATGTCAAGACCCTGCTCGCCGCCAAGACGCCTGAAGAACTGTTCGAACTGCAAACGGCCATGATTCGTCCGCTGAGCGAGAAGGCGCTGGCCTACTACCGCACTTGCTACGAGATCATTGCCCAGGGCATCGAAGAAGTGGTCAAGCCCTACGAGGTTCAGTTTGCCGAAGCCAACAAGGTCATCGCGGTTGAACTCGAAAAGGCCGCGGCATCCTCGCCGGTCGGCTCCGACGCGGCAGTGGCGGCGGTCAAGAGCAGCATCGCAGCCGCCAACTCGGCCTTCGATCAGGTCAGCAAGGTCAGCCGCCAGGTGGTCGAACTGACCGAAACCAACATCTCGGCCGCGACCGACGCCGCGGTCAAGGCCATCACCACGACCCCGGGCAGCACCGCCGCATCGCGCCGCAAGAAAACGGCCTGATCCGTTCGGGCCGTCCCGCGGCTCGAGCCCTGCTTGCCTGGACCGCCCACCGGAATCTGCCGGCGGGCGGTCTTGATTTTAAACAGCAGTTAACTCACTCGCAGCACTCAGTGCGCGAATGATCCATCAGCGCGCAGCATCGACAGATCAACGTAGCGATCACCGTGCCCATCGCCCGCCAGGTCGACCTCCACTCCGCCAACGTTGAAACGCCCCATCTCCGCGAGTGCCTCGGTAATCGACTGCCGGGTGATATCACCATCGATACGACGCAGCGCTTCCACCAGAACTCGCGCAGCCATGAAACCTTCGACCGCCATGTGCGAATCCGGCGTCACGTCCACCTCGGCAGCCAGCCGCTGCATGTCGCGAATCAGCGGGTACTTGCCGCTGCGTGGATGCGGCGCAACCTGAGCAACGATCACACCCTGGGCATCGTTACCAAGTGACTGCGCGAGGGCATTCGCCGAAACCACCGACAATCCGAGAAACATTGGTCGATAGTCGGCCGCATGGCTCAGACGAATGAACTCGATCGACGCACCTCCGCCGGTCACGAGCAGTACGGCGCTTGGACGATGGTTCAGCACCGTTGCTACCGCGTCATCCGCGAGAAAATCGGGACCGCTGATTGGAGCGGTAACCACGATCTCGACGTCCTCATCCTGTACGATCTTGTCGAGCTGACGCAGACCGGACGCGCCGAACGGATCGTCCTGATATACCACGCCCAAGTCGGTGATTCCGATGACCTTGAGATAGCGAACCATGGCCTGCAGTTCGTCGGCATAGGTCGCGCGGACATGAAATAACTGTCGTCCCCCCAGTTGACGCAGCTCCGGTGCCCCCGAAATCGGCGCCAGCAGGGCCATTCCCGCATCCTCGACCAGGGGAGCGACCGCCATGCTCATACCCGTTCCAGTTACACCGATCATGGCAACGATACGCTCGTCCTCAATCAGCTTTCTGGCGTTCTCACGTGCCTGTTCGACCTCATAAACATCATCGAGACTGACCAGTTCGAGCGCTCGTCCGGCCACGCCGCCGGCACGGTTCACCGCATCGAAATAGAGATGCAACCCCTGATTGAACGCCAGCGCATTGGGCGCCTGAGGCCCGCTCAGCACCGCCGTCTGTCCGATGCGAATCGGCTCCTGCGCCTGAACGGTAACCCCGCAGGTCAAGGCGACTTGCAGCGCCAAGATGCCGGCGAGGCGTGTGATCTGCTTCATTCTGCTCTCCTTCGAACATTGACGGCATGCATTAAAATACGCAAGGATACCGCGCACACAGGAGACATATAGCAGGCACTTCACTCGATGACAAGACCATCGAGGATTCATCAAGCGCCCGCTACCGCAACGAGAAGGTATCGAAGAAGGCGTAAACCGGGCGTCCACCCTGGATGCCCTTGAAACAGGAAGCGATGATCGCGCTCAATGCGCAAAGGTACCGTCGGCCTTGAGCATCGAAAGATCAACGAATGCGGCCCCGCCGCTGACCCCGGAAAGGTCTACCTCGAAGCCACCAGCATCGAAGCGCCCCATGGCCGTCAGCGCCCGCGTGATGGCCTGCCGCGTGAATTCCCCATCGGCACGGCGCAAGGCCTCGACCAGGATTCGCGATGCGATGAAACCCTCCACCGCCAGATGCGTGTCCGGTAGTGATCCGGTTTCCGCGGCCAGGCGCTGGAGATCGCGCACGACCGGGTATTTTCCACTGACCGGATGAGGAGAAACCTGAGCGACGATCACACCATGGGCATCGGCCCCCAACGCCTGGGGCAACGCATTGGTGGACACCACCGACAAGCCGAGAAACATCGGCCGATACTGCGCCGCGTGGCTCAGTCGGATGAACTCGACCGAGGCGCCGCCGGCCGTCAACAACAGCACGGCGCCGGGGCGATCCCGAAGAATCTCGGCAACCGCCTCATCGGCCCTGAACTCCGGACCACTGATCGAGGCTGTGCTCACGATCTCGACCTCCTCCTCGGCCACCACCTGCTCGAGTTGGCGCAGCGCTGACTGCCCGAACGGATCGGCCTGATATACCGCTCCGAGTCGCGTAATGCCGATGGTCTTGAGATAGCGCACCATCGCCAGAATTTCCTCGGTGTAGGTGGCACGTACGTGAAACAGCTGCCCTCCGCCCATTGCGCGTAGTTCGGGCGCCCCGGTGATCAGACCGACCAGCGGCATCCCCGCCGCCTCGACCAATGGCGCCACCGCCATCGAGACGCCTGTTCCGGCCACCCCGAGCATCGCCACAATACTCTCGTCGGCGATCAGTTGCTCGGCGTTCTCACGCGCCCGATCGGGTAGATACACGTCGTCGAGACTGACCAGCTCAATCGGCCGGCCATCGATCCCGCCTGCACGATTCACGGCGTCGAAATACAACCGCACGCCTTCGTTGAACGCATCTACATTGGGTGCCATCGGGCCGCTGAGAACCGCGGTCTGTCCGATCCGAATGGGTTCATTCGCCATTGACGTTCCAGCGAACAGCAGCGCGAACGGCAGTACCACCAGGCCTGCCAGGCCAGCGAGTTGCATCATTTCTCCTCCTCCAGTTTTTCGGTATGTTATTTTTTTCAGCCCGTCTCGGCACCACAGCTCAGCCTTGCGGGCTGAAAGGATACTGCGCCGTCGTAAGCCTGGGACGCGTCAGACCTTCTGCGGTCCAACTTCCATTCAATGACCGACCGGTCAGTCGCCCGAACAACGGTATAGCAGTCGGCTTCGGCTTTGACAAGCGCCTGCCTTGTCGCACCCAAGCGCCCCGAAATCGGCTATAGCGGCACGCAATCATCGCAGCCGGATGCTCAACTGTGGAAACAATGCTCTCCGGCTTCGTGCAGGCACCGCCCGGGCACGCACGACGCGCCGCCACAGGTAGAATACGGACCTTTCCCGCCCCAGTTCTCCCAAACGATGTCCACTACCGTTCCCGCCGTTCGTCCGGAACTGCTGGCCCCCGCCGGCTCGCTGGAGATGATGCGCACCGCCTTCGCCTTTGGCGCCGATGCCGTGTATGCCGGTCAGCCTCGCTATTCGCTACGCGTCCGCAACAACACCTTCGGCACCCTCGAAAACCTCGCCTGCGGGATCGGCGAGGCGCACGCTCTCGGACGCAAGTTCTACCTCGTCAGCAACATCTACCCGCACAACAGCAAGGTCCGCAGTTTCATCGACGATCTCGCTCCGGTCATCGAACTCGGCCCCGACGCGCTGATCATGGCCGACCCCGGCCTGATGATGCTGGTGCGCGAACATTGGCCCGAGATCGAGATTCATCTGTCGGTGCAGGCCAACACCACCAACTACGCGGCCATCCGTTTCTGGCGCTCGGTCGGCGTCAAGCGCGTCATCCTGTCGCGCGAGCTGTCGCTCGACGAAGTCGCCGAAATCCGCCAGCAATGTCCCGACACCGAGCTCGAGGTGTTCGTGCATGGCGCGCTTTGCATCGCCTACTCGGGTCGTTGCCTGCTGTCGGGCTACTTCAACCATCGCGACCCCAACCAGGGAACATGCACCAACTCGTGCCGCTGGGACTATCATCTGCACCCAGCCCACGAGGATGCTGCCGGCACCTTGCGGACTGACGATCCCGCGGTCGATGCCGCCGCCGGCAAGGCCCTCGGTGGCGGCCTTCGCCATCGTCAGGCGAACCGGGTATGGATGATCGAGGAATCGACGCGCCCCGGGGAGCTGATGCCGGTCGAGGAAGACGAGCACGGCACCTACATCCTCAATTCACGCGATCTGCGCGCCGTGGAGCATGTAGCCCGTCTGGTGGAGATCGGAGTCGATTCGCTCAAGATCGAGGGGCGCACCAAGAGCCCGTACTATGTCGCCCGTGCCAGCCAGAGCTATCGTCGCGCAATCGACGACGCACTCGCCGGACGACCATTCGACACCAGCTTGCTGGGACAGCTCGAAGGTCTGGCCAATCGCGGCTATACCGACGGCTTCTACCAGCGCCACCACACCCCGGCACATCAGAACTATCTGCGGGGTCACTCCGAATCCGGTCGCAGCCTGTTCGTCGGACAACTCGTCGCTTACGACGCCACGCGCAAACTCGCGCACGTCGAAGTCAAGAATCGCTTCGCCAAGGGAGACCGGGTCGAGTTCGTCTCGCCCGACGGTGTGAGCGAAACCATCGTCACCGCACTGTTCGATGACGCAGGCGCCCCCATCGACCTTGTGCCGGGCAGCGATCGTCGGGTATGGATGCCGGTACCGGATGGCGTGCAGCCGCGGACGCCGTGCTTCATCAGTCGGTTTTTGTGAGCAGACTCCAGCCGTGCTTCAGCGTCAATGCCTTCGGGTGGTTCCAGATCAGCATGCTGACCAGCACCATGATGGCCCCGAGAAAGCACATCACCAACGCCGGAATCGCCAGGCCGACGACGGGCCAGTGCAGGCCGCGTGCCACCATCGCGCGCTCGGCGCGCAGCGGATGCACCCAGATACGCACGCTCGGAAACTCGTGCACGGCTTCGGTGAAGTTGGCCAACTCGGTCCTGCCAACCAGTCCACCGTGAGGACCGTAACGGCTGGCGCGGTAAGTCTGTCCATCGATCTCGTAGCGATAGCGCAGCTCGACGTAGTCCAGGGGCAACGGCAGACGCCGTCGCAGCGGCATCACCTGGACGTGCTCGACGATGGCGGCCACGGGAACGTAGGCGCGGGCCTGATTCCAGTGATTCAGGGGAACGAGGGCGAACGTCACCACGCCCACCACGCCCGCCGCAAGCAACCCGGCACCGCACACCGGCAGGCACAGGCGGAACAGGACCTCCACCAGCCATGACCGTATTCGAGCCCATTTCGGCAATGCACTCATGGCCTCCTCCATGACGAGGCATCTCCATATGTTCACGATAGCGTTTTATCATCGCAATCTCGACCATTTTCCACAGCAAGTGGTTGATACAGGCTTTGCAACACACCACCGTCCGCTTTTTGCCACCCCGACCGACCATGACTGAACTCACATCCCCCCCGCTCCGGATCACCCCACTGGACCCCGCGCGGCCCGAGCACGCGCAGGCATTGGTCGAACTGCTCGACGCCTACGCGCGCGACCCGATGGGCGGTGGCGTTGCGCTGTCGGCGGAGGCGCGCGAGAACCTCTCCCGACGCTTGAGCGCGCGCAGTGACTACGCCGGGTTCCTGGCCTGGTCAGGTGACCGTGCCATCGGTCTGATCAATTGCTTCGAGGGTTTCTCGACCTTCGCCGCTCGTCCATTGCTCAACATTCACGACATCGCGGTACATCCAGCACATCGCGGCAAGGGGGCGGGTGCCGCATTGCTCGCGGCCGCGGAGTCCCTGGCGCGCGAACGCGGTTGCTGCAAACTCACGCTCGAGGTGCTGTCCGGCAACACCGGCGCGCATGCGCTCTACACGAGGGTCGGTTTCGAAGCCTATCAGCTCGACCCCGAGGCCGGACAAGCCCTCTTCATGCAGAAAAAACTGTAAGCGACGGCCCGCTCCGATCGCTCCGCAATCCGGCCTGCGCTATAATCCAAGCCTTTGTTTTAACGATATTTCAGGAATTCAATTGCTCGTCGCCGCCAACATCACCATGCAGTTCGGGGCCAAGCCCCTGTTCGAAAACGTTTCCGTCAAGTTCGGAGAAGGGAATCGCTACGGCCTGATCGGCGCCAATGGTGCCGGCAAGTCGACGTTCATGAAGATTCTGTGCGGCATTCTCGAACCGTCCGCCGGCAACGTCTCCAAGGACGTCAACGAGCGCATGGCCTATCTGCGCCAGGACCAGTTCGGCTTCGAGGACATGCGCGTGCTCGACGTGGTCATGATGGGCCACGAGGAAATGTGGGCGTGCATGCGGGAGAAGGACGCGATCTACGCCAATCCCGAGGCGACCGAAGAAGACTACATGCACGCCGCCGAGCTCGAAGGCAAGTTCGCCGAGTACGACGGCTACACCGCCGAGTCGCGCGCGGGTGAGTTGCTGCTTGGTGTGGGCATCGCCAGCGAACTGCACGACGGCCCGATGAAGAACGTCGCCCCCGGCTGGAAGCTGCGCGTGCTGCTGTGCCAGGCGCTGTTCGCCAATCCCGAGATCCTGCTGCTCGACGAACCCACCAACAACCTCGACATCAACACCATCCGCTGGCTCGAGAACGTGCTCAACGACCGCGACTGCACGATGGTGATCATCTCCCACGACCGCCACTTCCTGAACCAGGTGTGCACCCACATGGCGGATCTGGACTACGGCACCATCACCGTGTATGCCGGCAACTACGACGACTACATGGAAGCCTCGACGCTGGCCCGCCAGCGCCAGTCGGCGGCCAACGCCCGCGCCAAGGAGAAGATCCAGGACCTTCAGGAGTTCGTGCGCCGCTTCTCGGCCAACAAGTCCAAGGCCAAGCAGGCCACCAGCCGCCTCAAGCTGATCGACAAGCTCAAGCCCGAGGACGTCAAGCCGTCCAGCCGCCAGTATCCATGGATCCGCTTCGACTACGACGACAAGGACAAGCTGCACCGTCTGGCGTGCGAGATCGAGAACCTGTCCTTTGCCTATGACGGCATGGACAAGCCGCTCATCGATCGCTTCTCGATGGCGATCGAAGCCGGCGAGAAGGTCGCCATCATCGGCGAAAACGGCGTTGGTAAAACCACGTTGATGAAATTACTGGTTGGCGAGCTCAGTCCGCTCAAGGGCAGCATCAAGTGGGCCGAAAAGGCCAAACCCGGGTACTACGCCCAGGACCACTCGGCCGACTTCGCCGGCAACGACAAGTTGACCGACTGGATCGCCGAGTATGCGCGGGTCACCGCTACCGCTACCGGCGAAGACCTCGAAACCCTGATCCGCGGCACCCTCGGACGCCTGCTGTTCTCCGGTGACGAGGTCAGGAAGGCGGTCAATGTCATTTCCGGGGGTGAGCAGGGTCGCATGCTGTTCGGCAAGCTGATGCTGTCGCGGCCCAACGTGCTGCTGATGGATGAGCCGACCAACCACCTCGACATGGAATCCATCGAGTCGCTCAACAGCGGACTGGAAAAATTCTCCGGCACGCTGGTGTTCATCTCGCACGACCGCGAGTTCGTGTCCTCGCTGGCCACGCGCATCGTCGAGATCAGGCTCGACGGCAACATCGTCGATTACCGTGGCACCTACGAGGAATACCTGCAGAGCCAGGGCCTCGACTGACCACACGACCCTTCCGCCTCGATCCTTCGCGTCAACCCTTTGCACTGGTGCGTCCATGTCCGCCGAACTGCCCGTAAGCCCACCGCCCTCGCCCAGCGGTTTTCGCAAGCTCGAACTGCGCCTCGAGGCGGTGATCTTCGCCAGCCGCTGGCTGCTCGCGCCATTCTTCGTCGGCCTGATCTTTGCCATCGTGGTTTTGCTGATCAAGTTCGGCAAGGAGCTGTTCTCGCTGTCGCTCGGCGTGCTCGGCATCATCGAGCACGACGCGGTGATCTCCATCCTGACCCTGGTCGACACCGCCCTGATCGCCGCATTGCTGCTGATCATGATCTTCAGCGGCTACGAGAATTTCGTCTCCAAGCTCTACACCGGCGACCATGAAGACCGCCCGGCATGGATGGGCAAGGTGGGGTTTTCCGACCTGAAGATGAAGCTGATCGGCGCCATTGTCGCGATCTCGGCCGTCGAGTTGCTCAAGGCCTTCCTGATCAGCACCCAACTCACCGACTCCCAGATCGGCTGGAAGATCGCCATTCACCTGACTTTCGTCGTCTCCGGCCTGCTGTTCGCACTCTCCGACTGGATCAGCGACAGTCGCAAGAGCGGAAAGTAAGACCCAGTCCGGTGCCATGGCACCGGACGCTCCACCTCGTCATACGCGAGCGCTTCCGGGGTCAGGTGACGGGCAGGAGCGCTCCAAAGCGGAAGTTGGACGCGGCTCTACCATGCAATTGGACGCGGCTCTACCATGCAATTGGACGCGGCTCTACCATGCAATTGGACGTTGCCCGCCAGTCGGGATTGAACTACGATGACTGGCCCAGTGCATGCTCAATCCCCTTGTGTCAGCCTCACTCCATCCGCGATATCTGCAGCAACAGATACTCGACGCCCTGAGCGATACCCCCGTCGTCTGCATTCTCGGACCACGTCAGGTCGGAAAGACAACGCTGGCCCGCCAGTTGCTGCCGGAACGTGCCTACACCTCCTTCGACGACACCACCTTGCTTCAGGCCGCGCGAGTTGACCCGATGGGCTTCGTTGCCGGCCTGCCGGACAAGATGATTCTTGATGAGGTGCAGCGTGTCCCCGACCTGCTGCCCGCCATCAAACTGGCTGTCGATCGCGACCGACGCCCCGGTCGCTTCATTCTGACCGGATCGGCGAACCTGCTGCTGTTACCGAACGTACAGGAATCACTCGCCGGGCGAATGGAAGTCATCTATCTCAATCCATTGTCAGAACAGGAGAAACACCACTGCCATGACACACTGCTCGAAACATTGGTTACCAACCGCCTGAAACCGGCCATTAGCGGCGAGCCACCTCCGGTTACCGGCATTGCCGAGGCCGTAGTGCGTGGTGGCTACCCTGAACCCAACACCCGCACCGAACAGCGTGCCAGACAGTGGTACCGCCAGTACCTCAAGGCCATAGTGCAGCGGGATGTGAAGGACATCGCCAGCATCCGCGACTCAGACGAACTGCTGCATCTGCTCGAGTTGATGGCCCTGCGCACCGGCAATCTGATCAACGTCAACAAGCTGGCCCAGGACCTTGGCTTGCAACGCGAAACCGTCGGCCGTTATCTGAGCGTGCTGGAGCGCCTGTTCCTGGTTCGTACCCTGCCAGCCTGGCACCGCAACGCCGCCAGGCGTCTGATCAAGGCCCCAAAGATTCATATTGTCGACTCAGGACTGGGGTGCGCGCTGACCGGTGCGACAACCTCGGACTGGCATCGGCCAGACAGCAATACCTTTGGCGGCCTGCTCGAAAGCTTCGTCGTGCAGCAGTTGATCTGCCAGTCAGGCTGGGTCGACCGCGAACTACGCTTCTCCCACTATCGCGATAAAGACCAGGTCGAAGTGGATCTGGTAATCGAACAGGGTGATCGACTCTGGGGCGTGGAAGTGAAAAAAGCCGCCTCCATTCAGCCCCGCGATGGCAGGGGGCTCGCACGGCTGGCAGAGCAGGCGGGGCGCAGCTGGCAGGGTGGCATGCTGCTTTATACCGGCACCAGCACCCTGCCCTTGGCCGAAGTTCCCGGAGCTTTCGCCGTTCCCGTCGACCAGCTATGGAAAGAGCACGCTGTCTGATCGCGACAAGCGACGCCTGCACACGACTCGAACATTCAAGAAAATCTTGATCGCCCCGTGGCTCCAGACACGGAGCGGGCAGGTGCTTGCGCAGCCACTCCGGGTTGCGGCCCGGTCGATCGATCCCTATAGTGGGCAGTGTGGCACGAGACCACGACGATCCGTCGCGGGCGTCGGCCATTCTTGATCCGACGCCGCGGTGGCCAAGCCCTCAGCAGTACAGCGACAGCACAGGGAGTACGGCATGCCGGAAGAAGAAAAACGGGACATCATGGCCCCGGATGGGGACGTCAATCCCATCGACACCGATTACCAGATCGGCCAGGACAATATCATCGTCAACGTCGGCCCGTTCGGGCTCGACATCCACAACCGCGTGTTCGCCATTTCGGGGATTACGGTCATCGCGTTCGTTCTGCTGACGCTGATGTTTCAAACCCAGGTCGAGCCGCTGTTCGGCAGTCTGCGCGGCTGGCTGACCTCCAACCTCGACTGGTTCTTCATCAGCGCCGGCAACATCTTCGTACTGGTCTGCCTCGGGCTGGCGCTCTCGCCGCTGGGCCGCGTCCGGCTCGGCGGCACTGAAGCCACGCCGGACTATTCGTATCTGGGCTGGTTCTCGATGCTTTTCGCCGCCGGCATGGGCATTGGGCTGATGTTCTTCGGCGTCTCCGAACCGCTGTCCCACTTCGGCAGCGCCTTCGGCGGGACTTCGGTCGAGAATGGCGTGCGCACCGACTGGGCACCGCTCGGCGCAGCGGCCGGCGATGCCGACGCCGCCACCCGCCTCGGCATGGCGGCCACGATCTATCACTGGGGCCTGCATCCGTGGGCCATCTACGCGATTCTCGCGCTCGGGCTGGCCTTGTTCGCGTTCAACAAGGGATTGCCGCTAACCATTCGCTCGGTGTTCTACCCGCTGCTCGGTGAGCGGGTCTGGGGCTGGCCGGGCCACGTCATCGACATCCTCGCGGTGCTCGCAACGCTGTTCGGACTGGCGACCTCGCTGGGGCTGGGCGCCTCACAGGCGAGCGCGGGACTCAACTACCTGTTCGGCGTGCCAACCGGCACCACCACGCAGATTCTGCTGGTCATCGGCATCACCGCGATCGCCCTGGTATCGGTGCTGGCAGGCCTCGACGCCGGGGTCAAGCGCCTGTCCGAGATCAACATGGTGCTCGCCGTGCTGCTGCTCGTGTTCGTGATCGTGGTCGGACCGACACTGGCCATCGTAACCGGCTTCTTCTCCAACCTCGGCGCCTACCTGCAATACCTGCCTGCGCTGGCCAACCCGGTCGGGCGCGAGGACGCCAACTTCGCCCAGGGCTGGACCGCGTTCTACTGGGCATGGTGGATTTCGTGGTCGCCCTTCGTCGGCATGTTCATCGCGCGCGTGTCGCGCGGACGTACGGTACGCGAATTCATCATCTCGGTGCTGATCGTGCCATCGCTGGCCTGCGTGCTGTGGATGACGGTGTTCGGCCAGACCGCGATCACCCAGTACGTGCGTGACGGCTATGAGGCCGTGACGAGCGCCGACCTGCCACTGCAGCTGTTCACGATGCTCGACGTGCTGCCGCTGGCGCAGATCACCTCGTTCGTCGCCATCGTGCTGGTGGTGGTGTTCTTCATCACCTCGTCGGACTCCGGTTCGCTGGTCATCGACGTCATCGCCGCCGGCGGCAAGGTCGACGCACCGACACCGCAGCGGGTGTTCTGGTGCACCTTCGAGGGCCTGGTGGCGATCGCGCTGATTCTCGGCGGCGGGCTGGTCGCGCTGCAGGCGATGGCGGTGTCCACCGGCTTCCCGTTCGCGATCGTGCTGCTGGTTGCGACGGTCTCGGTGATCAAGGGGCTGGCCTCGGAGCCACGTCCATCCTGATCTCCACCGCACTCGCCGAATCGCCCGGGCACAACTGCGCGGGCGATTCGGCGGATCATCGGAGCGTCCCGCGGAAGCCTGCACCGACCCGGAAAGCCCACGACCCTCACCCTCTCACCCGCGCCAAGTCATTACGCCCATCATGCAGATCGAACAGCTCGAGATCCTCGACTTTCTGCGCCAGCGCCCACCGTTCAGCGACCTGCCGGAAGAAACGCTGAACACGGTGGCGGCCGCGGTGGACGTACGCTACTTCAAGGCCGGCAGCGAGATCACCCGCTTCGGCGAAGAGGCGCAGTACTGGTATGTGGTGCGCAGCGGCGCGGTGGAAGTGTTCCGGCGCAACGGCACGCTCTACAACCGCCTCACCGAGGGCGGGTACTTTGGCGAGTTCGGGCTGTTGCGCAACAAGCGCGTACGTTTTCCGGCCATGGCGCTCGAAGACACCCTGCTCTACCTGATTCCCGAGCCGGTGTTTTCCGATCTGTTCGACAACAACGAAGCCTTCGCCGACTACGTCGAGATCGAGGACCGCACCCGGCTGCGCCAGGTCGTTTCGCGCCGCGAAGACGCCAATCAGTTGATGAGCGCGACGGTGGACAGCCTCGTCAGCCGCCCACCGGTCATGCTCGCCGATACCGCCAGTTCGGGCGAGGCGGCGCAGCGGATGACCGAAGAAGGGGTCTCCTCGCTGCTGATTCTCGCTGGCGAGGACGGTGGTGACAATGGGGGCAAGGTCGTCGGCATCGTCACCGACCGCGACCTGCGCACCCGCCTGGTTGCGCCCGCCCTGGCCTACGAAACGCCGGTGGGCGAAATCATGTCCACCGGACTGGTGAGCATAGAGCACAACCAGCTGGTGTTCGAGGCGATGCTGGCCATGCTGCGCCACAACGTCCATCACCTTCCCGTGTTTCGCCACCGGCGCCCGGTCGGCGTGATCGCGCTGTCCGACATCATCCGCTACGAATCGCGCAACAGCTTGTTCGTGGTCAGCAGCATCTTCCGCCAGCACGACATGGACGGCCTCGCCGCGCTGACCGCCGACGTGCGCGCCTGCTTCAGTCGCATGGTGGCCGAGGACGCCAACTCGCGCATGATCGGCAGCGCCATGGCGGTGATCGGGCGCAGCTTCAAGCAGCGTCTGCTCGAACTGGCCGAAGAGCGTCTCGGCCCGCCACCAGTGCCATACTGTTTTCTGGCACTGGGATCGATGGCGCGCCAGGAGCAGCTCATCGTCACCGACCAGGACAATGCGCTGATCGTGGACAACCGCTTCGACCCGAAACTGCACGACGCCTATTTCGCCGAACTCGGTGCCTTCGTCTCGGACGGACTGGCGCGCTGCGGCTACACGTATTGCAGCGGCGGCATCATGGCCAGCAATCCACGCTGGCGCATGTCGCTGGCGGACTGGGAAAAACAGTTCACCAACTGGATCGAGCGACCGACTCCCGAGGCGCTGCTCAACAGCGCGATCTTCTTCGACCTCGACGCGGTATGGGGTGAAACCGACTGGGTCGACCATCTGCGCGAGCAGATCATGCGCAAGGCCCGCACCAATTCACGCTTTCTGGCCTGCATGGCGCGCAACGCCTTGCTGCGCACGCCACCGCTGGGCTTCTTCAAGGATTTCGTGATGGAAACCGACGGCCGCCAGTCGCGGGTGATCAACATGAAGCGGCGCGGCACCGCGCCGCTGGCCGATCTCGTACGGGTCCACGCCCTCGCGGTGGGCTCGCGCGCGCTCAATTCGTTCGAGCGCCTGCGCGACATCATCGACGCGGAGGTCCTGCCACGCGGCCGTGGCCAGGACCTGCACGACGCGCTCGAGTTCATCTCCATGGTCCGCATCCGCCACCAGGCCGCCGCGCTGGCGACCGGCGATGCACCGAACAACAACATCGAACCGGAGAAGCTGTCCGACTTCGAACGCAAGAGCCTGCGCGACGCATTCCTGATTCTCGGCAACGCCCAGGGCTTTCTGAAGTACCGCTATCAGCCGGGACGTGCAAACTGACCGGCAAACGCCAACACCGGAACCAAGCATGCTGCACCTGGGCCCTCTTCACGACCGTGCCGCCAGCCGCAACGCACCCGCCGAGGACGCGCCACCAGACTGGCCGGCCTGCTTTGCGGCGCTCGCCGAATCGGCGCGCGACGCCCGCTTGCGGGACTTCTACGCCGCGGGTGTTCCGCACGGCGACACCCCGCTGGCGCAGGTGCCGATGCTGGCAATGGACATCGAGACCACGGGACTCAACCCATTGCGCGACGGCATCGTCAGCGTCGGTCTGGTGCCGATGAGCCTGGACTGCATTCGCGCCAGCGGCGCGCGCCACTGGATCGTCAAGCCGCGCGTGCCGCTGGCTGGAGAGTCGGTGACCATCCACGGCATCACCGATTCACAGGTGGACGCCGCACCGGACCTGATCGAATGCCTCGATGAAATCCTGCGCACCATGGCCGGGCACGTGATGATCGTGCACTGCCGCGCCATTGAGCGCGAGTTCCTCAACGCCGCATTACGGCGACGCATCGGCGAGGACATCCGCTTTCCAGTCATCGACACGATGGAGCTCGAGGCACGCCTGTACCGCAAACGCAAACCGAACCTCATCGATCGGCTGTTGCGACGCAAGCAGGTCTCGATCCGGCTTGGCGACAGCCGCAAGCGCTACCATCTGCCCCGCTACCGGCCGCACCATGCGGTGACCGACGCACTCGCCACCGCGGAGTTACTGCAGGCTCAGATCGCGCATCGCTTCAGTCAAGACACACCGCTCGCACAGTTGTGGCGTTGAACGCCGCTGCCGCGTTCCGTGGTTTCGACACGCCGGAGCTCTTGAGAAGACGACAACGCGGAGCCTCGCGGCTTTTCTTGCCCCCTTGGGCGGCGCAAACGACATTGACCGTTTCCTGGAGGCACTCAGGACAAGTCCATCGCGTCGTCGCGCAGCTTGCGCAAACCCTCGGGCATGCGCCAGGTCTGGCGGTCCCATTGCTCGAGCTCGAGCACCCGGTCCAGGCAGGTTTCGAGCTCTGCATGGGCGACGGCCAGCGCGCGCATGATCTCGCCATGCACCCCGAGCGCGTCACCGTTGCCGGCGCAATCCCGCTGGTAGCTGAAGAAAGCGCGAATTCCCAGCAGTTTCTCCGCGACCTGTGCCGGGCAGGCACATTGGTAGATCATCCCCTCGGCGGCGATGCGCTCGAGCACGGCATCCGGAAAACGGACAGGCAGGTCTTGCTGCATCATGCTTCCCTTCGGCCACGAACGGGCCCTGTATCGACGAGGAAATGGTATCAGCAGTCAGCTGCGGACGGTTACCCCGGGGCCAACTCGTCGCCCCTTCGCGCCGCCCGGCCCTGGGCACACCGGCGGGCGCGTGACATCAGCCCGTCGTGCTCGCCGATCACGACAGCCAAAATAACCGCCGTCGGATAGAATTGGCGTATTCACAAAGGTTGCGCAATGATCGGCATTCTTCTGATTACGCATGGCACGCTCGGTGAATCCCTGATTCAAAGCGCCTGCCATGTGCTCAATGCTCGCCCCCGCCAGATCCTGCAGCTCGGGGTCTCACCACAGGACGACCCACTCGACCTGCTGCCGACTGCCCGCGACATGGCACACTGGGTGGACGGCGGCGATGGCGTGATCATGCTGACCGACTTGTTCGGCGCCACGCCGGCGAATCTGGCATCGAAACTGCTCGATCCTCCGCGCGTCGAAGGCGTTGCCGGCGTCAATCTGCCGATGCTGCTGCGCGTGCTGACCTACCGTGACAAAGACATGATCACCCTGCTCCAACGCACCGTCGCGGGCGGCTGCGACGGCGTCATCCAGATGAAGTGAGAAAGATGCCCAACAAGGAAGTCGAAATCATCAACAAGCTGGGGCTGCATGCGCGTGCCTCGGCCAAACTGACCCAGACCGCCAGCCGCTTTGGCTGCGACATCTGGCTCGAACGAAACGGTCGCAGAGTCAATGCAAAAAGCATCATGGGGGTGATGATGCTCGCTGCCGCCAAGGGCTCCACGGTACACATCGAAACCGATGGAGAAGACGCCGATGCGGCCTTGCAGGCACTGGAAGAACTGATCGCGAACCGCTTCGACGAGGAGGAATGACCGGCCATGTCCTTTACCATCCACGGGCTCGCGGTTTCGTCGGGCATCGCCATCGGGCACGTACACCTGGTGTCGCATGCCCTGCTCGAAGTCCGGCATTACCATATCGCCGAAAAGCACGTGGAAGAGGAGCTCGAACGACTCGGCGACGCGGTCGCCACCGTGCAGGGTGAGCTGGTCGGACTCAAGGCCGCGGCCACCGCCGGTCAGTCGCACAGCGAGGTTGGCGCCTTCGTCGACCTGCAGATGATGATGCTCGCCGATCCGATGCTGGTCGACGCCGCCCACCGCCTTGTCGAGGACCGCCGCTGCAACGCCGAATGGGCACTGGTACAGCAGATGGAACACCTGGTCGCGCAATTCGAGCAGATCGAGGATCCCTATCTGCGCGAACGCAAGGCCGACGTGGTGCAGGTGGTCGAACGTCTGGTCAAGGTGCTGCTTGGGCACCCCGGGCACCTGCCGCCCAAACGACGCGACGGCATCGGCACCATCGTCGTCGCTCACGACTTGTCACCTTCGGACACCATCGGTTTTCGCGACCACAACATCTCGGGCTTCGTCACCGACGTCGGCGGTCCGACCAGCCACACCGCCATCGTCGCGCGCAGTCTTTCGATTCCGGCGGTCGTCGGCCTTCATCACATCCGCGACCTGGTCAAGGAGGACGAGCTGGTCATCATCGACGGCGCGCGCGGCGTCGTCATCGTCGCACCAGACAAGCAGATCGTCGAAGAGTACCGCCTGCGACGCACCGAGCTCGAGCTCGAGCGTTCCAAGCTCAACCGCCTGAAGGACACACCGGCGACCACACTCGACGGCGAGTCCATCCGCCTGCTGGCCAACATCGAAGGCCCCAAGGACGTCGGTCAGGTGCGCGCGGTCAATGCCGATGGCGTTGGCCTCTACCGCACCGAGTTCCTGTTCATCGGACGCGACGCCCTGCCCGACGAGGATGAGCAGTACGAAGCCTATCGCTCGGTGCTCAAGTCGCTCAGCGGCAAGCAGGTCACGATCCGAACCTTCGACGTCGGCGCTGACAAGGCGCTCAAGCACACCGCCAGCCGCAACGAACCGAATCCGGCGCTGGGCTTGCGTGCGGTGCGCTATTCGCTGTCCGAACCCAAGATGTTCCTGACCCAGTTGCGTGCCCTGCTGCGCGCCTCGGTGCACGGCAAACTGCGGATCATGATCCCGATGCTCGCTCACGCCAAGGAGATCGATCAGTCGCTGATGCTCGTCGATCGCGCGCGCGCCGAATTGCGTGCGCGCGGCATCGAGTTCGACGAAGACATCGAGATCGGCGCGATGATCGAAGTCCCCGCCGCTGCGCTGGCGCTGGGCATGTTCATCCGTCGTGTATCGTTTCTGTCGATCGGCACCAACGACCTGATCCAGTACACGCTGGCCATCGACCGCTCGGACGAGTCGGTGGTGCACCTGTACGACCCCTTGCACCCAGCCGTGCTCAAGCTCATCAGCGGCACGATCCAGGCGGGCACCCGCCACGGCCTGCCAGTTTCGGTGTGCGGTGAGATGGCCGGTGATCCTGCCTATACCCAACTACTGCTCGGAATGGGCCTGCGCGACTTCTCGATGCATCCGGCCAACATCCTCGAGATCAAGCAACAGGTGCTGCGCGCCGACCTCGCCGAGCTCGGCCCCAAGGTGCAACGCATCCTGCGTCTGGACGAGCAGAATCGGGTACGGGATGCGGTCGCGCGTCTGGTGAGTTGAACAGCGTCTTCAGCCGATTGCCCCCGCAGACTCACCAGATACGCTGAACCTCGTAGGCATCGAACATCTGATCGGCGCTGAGCAGCGGGACCCTTTCCTCCATCGCTTGTGCAATGATCAAACGATCGAATGGATCCCGGTGATGGAAAGGCAGGCCAGCGACACGATCCACATGATTCAGGCCAATCGGGAGGATATCGAAGCGATTGTGTGCAAGCTCCCGCGCCATGAACTGCGCAAGGGGCTCGGGCAGTCGATACTTGCCGTATGCTGATCTTGATCGCGATCTCCCAGTAACTGGCCGGGCTGACCAGCACTTGCGTATCCGGGGTTCGAATCAACTCACGCGCCGCACGGGACAATGCCGGATCATCCAGCAGAAACCACAGTAGCGCATGCGTGTCGAGCAACACCCTCATGGCATATAGTCACCGAAGTCCTTGAGGTGCGCATCGTCGTCTGCGATGATCTCCAACTTGCCTCGCGCACTGCCAGGTTCGCGCGGAGCGATCCGCGCTGCCGAGTCCTGGAGACGTTTCGCGTCGCCCCGGTGCTCGAGAAACTCGATGAAATCCAGCACCTCGCGGGCGCTTTGCTCAGGCAGACGCAGGCTGTGCTGATAAATGGCTTCTGCAAGGTTCATGCTCGCTCTCCCACAGATCGCGATCAACGCAGATAGCACGCCGATCGTCCTGACTGAAATGAATTGTACCGCCTCGAGCGAGGAATTTGCGGCGTCAAGGGCGGGGGGCCGTGCGATGACGACGCCAAAAGAGCCCGCACCATTGACTTTCATGCCGACAAACGCTAGTTTCAGCAGTGACACAGCGCCGATTTGAACCACAGCTTGCGGGCGCTCAATAAATCCGGCTAAAGCGAGGGCGACCCAGTCCGCGTTTTCAGCCGGCTGGGTTTTTTTGTTTGTGTCGCGCGGAACGCGCGGGTTGACCGGATCGCATGCCCGGCTGCCCACGCGTATCGCGCGCATCACGGTCGGAAAGCGATGATCAAACCTCAATCCGTCGGCGTTGTGACGCCGAGCCGGGCGCGCTTCACCGAACCGCTTGCCCTGCGCAGCGGTGGCACGCTCGACGAGTATGAACTGGTCTATGAAACCTACGGGGAACTCAACGAGGCGCGCAGCAATGCGGTACTCGTATGCCATGCCCTTTCGGGATCGCACCATGTCGCCGGCCACTATGCCGACGATCCGCGCGACATCGGCTGGTGGGACAACCTGATCGGCCCCGGCAAGCCGCTCGACACCAACAAGTTCTTCGTCATCGGTGTGAACAATCTCGGTGGCTGCCATGGCAGTACCGGACCGCGGTCGCCCAACCCTGCCACCGGAAGACCGTGGGGTGCGGACTTTCCGTTCGTCACGGTCGAGGACTGGGTCGGCAGCCAGGCGCGGCTGGCCGACCGCCTCGGCATCGAGCGCTTCGCCGCCATCGTTGGCGGCAGCCTGGGCGGCATGCAGGCCATCTCGTGGACGCTGCAATACCCCGAGCGCGTCGGCCACGCGGTGGTGATCGCCGCCGCCCCCAAACTCACGGCACAGAACATCGCCTTCAACGAGGTCGCGCGCCAGGCAATCCTGACCGACCCCGAGTTTCACGGCGGACACTACTACGAACACGGCGTGGTTCCGGCGCGCGGACTCAAGCTGGCACGCATGATCGGCCACATCACGTATCTCTCGGACGACTCGCTGGCCGAGAAATTCGGGCGCAGCCTGCGTCACGGCAAGACGATGTACAGCTACGACGTGGAGTTCGAGATCGAATCCTATCTGCGTTACCAGGGCGACAAGTTCGCCGGCCATTTCGATGCCAACACCTATCTGCTGACGACCAAGGCACTGGATTACTTTGACCCCGCCTTCGAGTATGGCGGCAATCTGGCGCGTGCCCTGGCACGCTCGACCGCGGATTACCTGGTGGTGTCGTTTACCACCGACTGGCGTTTCTCGCCTTCGCGCAGCGAGGAGATCGTGTACGCACTGCTGCACAACCAGCGCAACGTCAGCTACGCCGAGATCGACTGCCCCTCCGGGCACGACTCCTTTCTGCTCGACGACGTCCGCTATCACGCGGTTTTGCGCAGCTATTTCGACCGGATCAAGACATGAGCTACCGTTACGATTTCGACGTGATCGCCCAGTGGATCGCCCCCGGCGAAAAAGTGCTGGACCTGGCCTGCGGCGACGGCAGCCTGCTGCGCCACCTGATGGCCGAGCGCGATGTCCAGGGCTACGGCGTGGAGAACGACATCGACAACCTGGTCGCCTGCATCGACAACGGCATCAACGTCATCCAGGTCGATCTGGAGAAGGGGCTGGCCGGTTTCGAGGACGGGTTCTTCGATCACGTGATCATGAGCCTGTCGCTGCAGGCGATTCACAACACCCAGGGCATTCTGGCCGAGATGCTGCGGGTCGGGCGCGAAGCCGTGGTCAGCTTCCCCAACTTCGGCTACTGGCGACACCGGCAGAGTATCCTCAACGGACGCATGCCGGTATCGGAAAGCCTGCCCCACCAGTGGTTCAACACGCCCAACGTCCGCTTTTTCACGATCGCCGATTTCGAATCGCTGTGCGAACTCAACGGCATCGAGATCCGCGAGCGGCTGGCCTTCGACGAAGGCACGCCAGTCGAAGACGAGGCCAACTTCCGCGCTAGCGTGGCCGTATATCGCCTCGGACGCGGCGCCTGACGAGGGCCTTCCGGACAGAAGCGGAAACGGCGCGAGCCGTTTCCGCTGGAGCGCTCAGCCGACGACGAAGTTGGCTACGTCCACACGAATCGCCGGGCGCTGCAGTGCCGACGCCACCGCGGTGGCAAACGTGCGAGACCACTCACCGCCATCGCGGAAGCGCTCCTCGCCACCGTACTTGGCCACGTTGAGCACCATGTCAAGCACGAGCACCTTGCCCATCGGGTTCGTTGGCGTGCATTCAAGCGTTTCGAATTCCTGAGCGAACCAGGCGCGGGCGTGGTCCTTCGGCATGTTGGCGACGTCCTCATCATGCAGCACGATCTCGTATTCGCGCTCGGCGCCGAACGAAACAGTCACGGTGTAAGGCATTATTGATCTCCTCGGTGATGGTGCGGATTCTTGTGATCCCGCATTTTCGGCCTACCCGACGCGACAGGCAAGCCCGTCCGCATCCATACGCAGCCGTATCGCTGCATTGCACGATTGTAATTAAGAAGTTGTGTTGGGAGAATGACCAAGTTGGCATGCGGGCCGTTCGGCAGCTGGGCCAGACATTCGAGAAAGGGCGCAAGACCCGCACATACGCACGAAGGAGACCCGTTTGACGCGCTCGGTTCAAAACCGACAGGCACCGCTCCCGGCTCGCCGCGGGGCGGCTTTGCCGCGGACCGGGGCGATGTGTCACACACCGGACGCACAGGGATCCTCTGCTGAATGACGCGCGAACACGACGAGATCGCGCGCCTGCGCGAACTGCTGCGCTACACCTACGACATCGCTCGTGTCGCGACCTGGGAGCGCGACCTGCGTAGCGGGCGCCTGTGGTGGTCCGAAGAGTTCCGCGAGATGCTGCAGATCTCACCGGACGAGCCGGTGTCTCTGGGTACGGTGCTCAAGCGCACGCACCCCGATGACCGCGAGCGCCTGGGGCAAAGGCTGGATGAAGTCTACCGCAATGGTGGCGAAGCCCACGAGATCTATCGATTCGTCCGCCCCGACGGCCTGATCTGCACGTACCAGGCCCGCGTTCGTGTCGAAACCGGACCAGACGGTGTTCCCCTGCGTGCCGTCGGCACCGTGCAGGACATTTCGGTCCATTCCGCGATCGAGGAGGAATTGCGCCGTCAGACCGCGTATCTGACCGCGATCCTCAATCATCTGCCGCAAGGCATCAGCGTATTCGACGAACAACTGCGCCTGCAATACTGGAACGAGCGCACCGCCGAAGTGCTCGGTTTGCCGGAAGACCTGCTGTATCGCAACGTCTCGTTCGACGAGCTGATCCAGGTGCCGGCGCTGCGCGGCGAGTACGGCCCCGGAGATCCCTCTGAGCACGTGCGACAGCGCCGCGAGCTTGCGCTGCGTTTCGAGGCGCACCGCTTCGAGCGCACCCGACCCAATGGCCGCACTCATCTCGTGATCGGCGAACCGATGCACATCGATGGCCAGATCGCCGGCTTCATCACCACGTACACCGATATCACCGGGCAGAAGAACGTCGAACGAGCACTCGAGCGCCAGAACCAGATCCTGCAGACCATCATCGACAATATCCCGTGTGGTGTCACCCTGTTCGATCGCGACCTCAACCTGGTTGCCTACAACGACGAGGTCAAGCGCGTGCTCGGTCTGCCCGACAACCTGTTCGAGAACGCCGATGTCACGCTCGAGGACTTCTTCCTGTTCAATGCCCGGCGCGGAGAGTACGGCCCGGGAGACCCCGAAACGATTGCACGCGAGCTGGTGCAACGCGCCCGGAACCCGAAACCACACAATTTCGAGCGGACCCGACCGGATGGCACCATCGTGCACATTCAGGGCCAGCCGCTCCCGGACGGTGGATTCGTCACCGTCTACAACGACATCACCCGCCTTCGCCAGGCTGAGCACAAACAGATCCTCGCCGACAAGGTCTTCGAGAACACTCCCGAGGCCATCGTCATCATCGACCCGGCGCACCGGATTCTGTCGGTCAATCCCGCCTTCACCACGATTACCGGACTGGACGCGCTCGCGGTCGTCGGCGAACCCTTCCTGCCTGGTGAGTGTGGGCGGGAGACCTCCGTCGAATCCGATACGATCTGGGAGATTCTCGGACATCAGGGCAGCTTCGTAGGGGAAACCACCGGCGTGAAGGCCAACGGCAGCCGCTATCCACGCTGGCTGACGATGGTGGCGGTACGCGAAGGCAGCGACAAGCACATCACCCAGTACATCGCGATCTTCACCGATATCACCGCACGCAAGCAGGCCGAGGCCGACATACGTCACCTGGCCCACCACGACGCACTCACCGGTCTGGCCAACCGCTTCTCGCTCTACGCGCGACTCGAGCAGTCTATCGCCGATGCTCGCCGCAATCGTCAGTCCCTCGCGGTGCTGTTTCTCGATCTCGATCGCTTCAAGACCATCAACGATTCGCTCGGTCATCATGTCGGTGACGCATTGCTGGTTCAGGTCGCAAGGCGGCTGGCGATGAGCGTACGAGAATCGGATACGGTCGCCCGGCTCGGCGGTGACGAGTTCGTCGCCGTACTGCAAGGCGTCGACAGCGCGAGCGACGCCGCGCATGTGGCCGGCTCCCTGCTCTCCGAGCTGTCCGCTCCTTACCAGGTCGGTGCCGTCGAGTTGCACGCCATCCCCTCGATCGGCATCAGCCTGTTTCCCGACGACGCGACCTCGCCGACCGGCCTGCTGCGCAACGCCGATGCCGCCATGTACCATGCCAAGGCGCGCGGTCGCGGCAACTACCAGTTCTTTACCGAAGAACTGAATCGCGCCGCCAACGAACGCCTCGAACTCGAAGGCAAGCTACGCCGCGCGGTGTCGCGCAAGGCCTTCGAGCTGTGGTACCAGCCTCTGTTCGACACCGCCGATCCGCCACGCCTGGCCGGCTTCGAAGCTCTTCTGCGCTGGCGGCTGGACGACGGCGCGCTGATTCCTCCTGACCGCTTCATACCGCTCGCCGAAGAAACCGGCGTCATCGTCGAACTCGGGCGCTGGGTCATCGCCAAGGCCTGTCAACAGCTGATGCGCTGGCGTGCGCAGGGGTACGTCGGCGTCCACATGTCGGTGAATCTTTCCGCGCGGCAACTGCGCGACGCCGCTTTTCCCGAATCCGTCGCCGAAATCCTGCGCCAACAGGAGGTGCCCGACGGCGTGTTGACACTGGAGATCACCGAAAGCGTCATCATGGAACACCCGGCCGAGGCAATCGAGTTGTTGCGAACCTTGAAAAACCTCGGGGTCGGTATCGCCATCGACGACTTTGGCACGGGTTACTCCTCGCTGTCCTATCTCAAACTTTTCCCACTGGACAGCCTGAAGATTGACCGATCCTTCGTTTCCGACATAGAGTCCGACCCCAACGACGCCGCTATCGTTGCGGCCGCGGTGTCGCTCGCGCACAACCTGGGCTTGCACGTGGTCGCCGAAGGCGTGGAAACCGGACAACAACTGGCTCGCCTGCGAGACCTCGGTTGCGACCAGCTGCAAGGCTTTCATTTCAGCCGCCCATTGCCCGCGCGAGAAGCGGAAGCCTTTCTGCACTCCCACTGTCGGCCCGCACCCAATCAGGAAACTGCATGACCCAACACGCTTCGGCGCTGATCGATGCCGCTCGCGCACTCGCCCGCGAAGTCGACGCGCTTCGTTTCTCCGACCCGGTTTCCCATGTCTACAACCCGCTCGACTACGCATGGCCGGTGCATCAGGCCTACCTCGAACGCTACGCCACCGGCCCCCGTCGCGTCGTCTTTCTGGGGATGAACCCGGGGCCGTTCGGCATGAGCCAGACCGGCGTCCCCTTCGGCGAAATCGACGCGGTACGCGACTGGCTGAAACTCGATGGAACGGTCTCCAGACCCGCCGACGAAAATCCAAAGCGTCCGGTGGAAGGGTTCGGCTGCAAGCGCTCCGAAGTATCGGGGCGCCGTCTGTGGGGTCTGTTCCGAGAGCGCTTCGGAACTGCCGAGGCGTTCGCCCGCGAACACTTCGTCGCAAATTACTGCCCGCTGATGTTCTTCGAGGGCGGACGCAACCTCACCCCTGACAAGCTCCCTGCGGAAGAATCCCGACCGTTGCTGACCGCGTGCGACCGTCACCTGCTGCGCATGGTCGAGATCCTTCAGCCGGAATGGGTCATTGGCGTGGGCGCCTGGGCCGAGACCCGAGCGCGCAACCTGGTTGCCGCCACCGGCATACGCGTCGGCCGGGTGCTTCATCCCAGCCCGGCCAGCCCCGCCGCCAACCGAGGCTGGTCGGAAGCCGCCACGCGGCAGCTGGTCGAGCTTGGGGTGTGGGCACCCTGAGCGCATCCCTCATGCCGGTCGCCTGGATGAAAACCCGATTGTGATAGCATTGCCCTCCGCTCAATCCGATCCCAGACGTTCTTGCCCGGCCCGTATCAAACCGGGACCCGCAAGAGTGCGCGCGCTCCGCAAGTGCGCATGGACCCCTCGCTTTCAATGACAAAACTCTCTTCGCTGCTGTTGAACGCTCCAGACCACCTGATCGTTCGCGCAGACGCCGAGCGCGTCGCGCATGCCGTCGGAAACGTGGCCATGCTCTTCCTCGCCCCGCTGTCGCTGTTCATGGAGGCAAGCAGGCACATGCAAGGCTTGCCGTTCGCAGGACACCACTTGCTCGCCGCGCTACTCCTCCTGGCAGCAGGGTTCGCATGTCGCCAGTATCGCAACCGCCTTGTGGTGGACAAGCGAAACCGTGCGCTGGAACGCGTTTCCGAGATGCGTTTGTTTGGCAAGTACCTTTACCGAAACAAAGCTTCCCGGGTGGCGTTCGACGCCATCGATCGAGTCACGCACCTGACCCGCACGGAGCCACGCTACAGTGGGGTCTTTGTTCACACTGCCAACGGCCTTTCGATGCAGGTTGAACTGCCGTCCGAATCGGCACTCGCTCCCGCGGTGGCGGCCGCACTGGGAGAGGCCATCGGGGTGCCTGCACACAACGCCGCTAACGACATGCGCGTGGCAACGGGGGCAGGTGCGGAGCTCTCTCGTGAAGCGCTCGCCGCGTTGACCAACGTTGGCGGCACGCTGCCCGCCCGCTCAGCCGACGCCGACGACACGCTCGAAGTACAAACCATCACGCTCTGGGGAAGCCTGCCCCGGTATGTGGATTGGCTGCTTGCGCTGATCCCCGTCACAGCGCTCGCCCTGGGGTCGATGCTCGTACACCTGACCTCACCCGTCCTGCCGCCACCCGTTGCGCTCTTTGCGGGCGCGGCAGGTCTGGTGGCATGGGGTTTCGCCCGCCGCGCCCAGGTTCGCCGGCATCACGGCATCACCCAGGCCCCGCCACTGCGCGTCGACGCGCACGGCATCGACCTGCCCTCCGTCGTGACCGCCGACGGCCGGGCCGAACGGATCGACCGCGCAAGCATCACACGCATCGAGGCGCAGTGGTCTTATTCAACGCGGACTCGCAGCGACCGTGAGCGCCGCGCCATCGACATGGGCGACATCGTGTTGCATCTTCAGGATGGCGGGCAACGCGTACTGTCGCTGTGGCACGTTTCTACCGCGAACACGCTCGACGCCCTGCAACGTGCCGGCTACACGGTGATTCAGGCGGCGCAACCCACACCCGTCCTGCGCCGCTTGCGCTGGGCCTTGGTCGCGATCAGCTGTGGCATGTTGGTCGGCGGTGTGGTGTTGCTGTTGCCACAGATTCTGTGGGCGCTGACGTAGCGGATCCCATGATCTTCGGCCGCTCCCGAGCCTGGGGCAACCATGCTCCGACCCGCTTCCGCTCGAGCTGGCGTACCGGAGCACATCGCGGTGAGGCGGATACACTGAACAGGCATGCGCCCGCGTGGAGCTGACCGGAAACCGTGTCATCGTCCGGACCGTCATGAGGACGAGGCCAGGGTAACTGCGCAGAGTGCTGTCAAATCGTATATAATTCATAATTACGCAGAGTATGGATGTGTTGTGCGCTTTTCCTCACACACGAAAGCGATCCGACACACCACCCATTTGCAAGGAATCGTACATGCAGGATATCGACCAGCTCTTCGAGAACAACCGCCAGTGGTCGGAGAAGAAGCGCGAGGACGATCCGGAGTTCTTTGCCCGCCTCGTCAAGCAGCAGTCCCCGGAGTATCTGTGGATCGGCTGTTCCGACAGCCGCGTGCCCGCCAACCAGATCATCGGGCTGGCACCCGGCGAGGTTTTCGTTCACCGCAACGTTGCCAATCTGGTCGTACACACCGATCTCAACGCGCTTTCCGTCATTCAGTACGCGGTCGATGCCCTGCGTATCAAGCACATCCTCATTGTCGGCCACTACGGCTGTGGTGGCGTGCAGGCGGCGCTCAACAACAATCGCCTCGGGCTCATCGACAACTGGCTGCGCAATGTGCAGGATGTGCGCGATCGCCACGAAGTTGCGCTCAATGCCATCGATGACCCCGCTGCTCGCCTCGACCGCATGTGCGAGCTGAACGTCATGCAGCAGGTCATCAACGTGTGCCAGACCTCCGTGGTTCGGGAAGCCTGGGAAAGAGGCCAGAAAGTCACCGTGCACGGCTGGTGCTACAGCCTGTCCGACGGGCTGGTGCGTGACCTGGGGGTGAGCTCCGGTTGCCGCGACGAAGCGCTCGACCGCTTTGTCGACGCGACACGCCCCGATCGCATCGTGGCCTGAGCCCCGGGAACGGATCCGGAACCATGCGGATCGGCATCGATCTGGGAGGAACCAAGATCGAGATTGTCGCCCTCGGCGATGACGGCCGTGCCTTGCTACGCCAGCGCGTGCCCACGCCAACGGACGGCTATGAAGCCACGCTGGAGGTCATCGTCGCACTGGTTCGCGACACCGAGGAGACGCTCGCCCAGACGGGTAGCGTCGGCATTGGCATCCCGGGTTCGCCCTCTCCGACGAATGGTCGAATCCGCAACGCCAATTCGACCTGCCTTAATGGCCGCCCCCTGCGGGAGGATCTCGAAGCCCTCCTGCTGCGGAGGATTCGTATCGCCAACGATGCCAACTGCCTGGCCGTGTCGGAAGCCGCTGACGGCGCCGCGCGCGGAGCTGAATCGGTTTTCGGTGTCATCCTCGGCACCGGTGTCGGTGGAGGCCTGGTCCTTACCGGCCGCCTGATCGAAGGACACAACCGGATCGGTGGCGAGTGGGGGCACAACCCGATGCCGGGCGAGGATCCGACGACGCTCCCGGCGTGTTATTGCGGTCGCCGGGGCTGTATCGAAACCTATCTCTCGGGCCCGGGCATGGCGGCCGACCACCTGCGCGTCACCGGTCAGCACCTGAGCGCGGCGGACATCGCCGCACACGCTGCCGCGGGCGACCCTGACTGCGGCGCCACCCTGGATCGCTACGAACAGCGGCTGGCGCGCGCGCTCGGAGTGGTGATCAACATCTTCGACCCCGAATGCATCGTACTCGGTGGCGGCGTGTCCAACATCGACCGGCTGTACCGCAGCGTCCCCGAGCTATTGCCCGCCCATGTCTTCTCGGACGTGATCGCCACGCGCATCGTGCGCAGCCGGCATGGCGATTCGTCCGGCGTGCGCGGTGCAGCCTGGCTTTGGCCGGCAGGTGCCGACAGCGAATTCCTCCAGAAACCCTGACGCTCCCCGGAGCGACCGAACGACGGCTTCACCGCACCATTGCCGCCACCGATGCCAGTCAAGCCTGGCACAACCTGGTACTGGATCACACGTCGAGCGGATCGACGTCCAGCTGCCAGCGCAGATCACGCGCCGTTCGCTGTCCGCGCAGGACTTCCAGCCAGGCGGCAACGAAGCGGTGCAACACCACACGTTCGTCGGCCTCGACCAGCAGTTGCGCACGTTCCCTGCGCGCGAGACGCGTCATGCGCATCGGCACCGGGTCGAACACGCGCAACGCATCCACCACAGTCGGGTCACCCCCCTCCACCGACAGCCGCACGGCCAGTTCTCCCGCCAGTTCGTGGGCATGGGTCAGAAATGCCAGCGCGTCATCGAGCACCGGTGCGTCGGCCCGCAGCATGGCCTGGAACGTATGCGGCGGAAAACCGGCCTGCTTGCGCGACTGCAGTTCGCGCTGTGCAAAGGCGTCGAAATCATGGGCGACGAGACAGCGGTACAGCGGATGGTCGGGATACTCGGTCTGGATCAACACCTCGCCGGGTAGCTCGGCGCGCCCGGCACGCCCACCGACCTGCATCAACTGCTGAAACAGACGTTCAGGAGCGCGAAAATCCGCCGCATGCAGCGAAGCATCGGCACCGATCACTCCGACCAGGGTCAGACGTGGAAAGTCGTGGCCTTTGGCCATCATCTGGGTACCGACGAGGATGTCCGCCTCACCCGACGCGATTCGCGCCAGCAGGCTTTCCCATTGCTTGCGGCTGCGGGCCGAGTCGCGATCGACACGCAGCACGCGGGCGTTCGGAAACAGCTCGGTGAGACGCTCCTCGATACGCTGCGTGCCTCGACCAAAGGGTTGGATATCCTGATTGCCGCATTCCGGACAGGCCGCCGGAATGCGCGTGTCGCAACCACAATGGTGGCAACGCAGACGCCGGTCGGCAAGATGCACGACGAGATTGGCGGAACAGTGGGGACAGTGGCTGACCCAACCGCAGGCGGTGCACGACAGCACCGGCGCGTATCCACGCCGATTGAGAAAGACGAGGCTTTGTTCGCCGCGTTCGAGACGCTGTGCGAGCGCCGCCTGCAGCTGAGGGCTCAGCCCCTCATCGAGACGAAGGCGACGCGTGTCGATGCAGCGCACCTGCGGCAACGCCGCGGAGATCGCCCGTGCACCGAGACGCAGATGCCGATAGCGCCCACCACGGGCATGCATCCACGACTCCAGCGAGGGCGTCGCCGAACCAAGCACCACCGGCACTGCGCGCTGCCGCCCCCGCCAGACGGCGATGTCACGCGCCGAGTAACGTACCCCCTCCTGCTGCTTGTAGGAGGCATCGTGCTCTTCATCGACCAGAATCAGTCCCAGCCGTGGCAACGGGGTGAATACCGCCAGTCGGGTCCCGAGTACGATGTCCGCGTACCCGTCCAGCGCCTGCACGAAACCACGCGATCGCGCGCCTTCGGCAAGGCCGGAATGCAGACTGACGACGTTTGCGGTCGTGAAACGCGCCTCGACGCGGGCCTCGAGCTGTGGTGTCAGCGCAATCTCGGGAACCAGCATCAACACCTGCTCGCCCCGCGCCAGGGCCTGTTCGGCCAGGCGCAGATAGACCTCGGTCTTACCACTGCCGGTCACCCCGTGCAGCAGCCAGCAGATGAAGCCGGATTCCGCTCCCTCGATCTGTTCGAGTGCCGTGCGCTGCTCGTCTGTAAGCTCCGGCCGGACAACACCCGCCTGACTTTCCGGTGGAGGCGCGACCAGCCTCAACCAACCCCGCTTGAGCGCATCGGCCACCGCTTCGCCCGACGGCAGGTTGCGCGCGACACTGCGCCGCACTGGACCATGCTCGCGAATCTCGCCTAGCAGCTGCAAGGCCCGACTTTGACGCCGTCGTTCGGTCAGCGCCAGCGTTCCGGTTTCACTGAGGCCCACGAACGGATCGGTATCGGCGCCATCGACCCCGTCGGCGCGCCGCAATGCCGGGGGCAAGGCCAGGGCAATCACCTCTCCCGCCGGGGCGTGATAGTAACGGGCGACGAAATCCACCAGCTGCAGCCAATCCGCCGGCAAGGCCGCGACGTCGCGCTGTATGTGGTCAATCGACTTGAGCCGGGAGACTTCGAGCTCGCTATGGCCCGGCAGTGCGACGATAACACCCGTCTTCTGTCCCCTGCCGAACGGGACGCGGACACAGCGTCCCACATCGCGCTCGTCGGCATCGTGGGCCAGGTAGTCAAAGTATCGCGGTATCGGAACCGGAAGTGCCACACGGACCACCGTGTCGGTCATCTCAGCCCTCCTGGATGGTTCACAACACAAGATGGGCTACCACGCAACGGCGGCGGAAGAAGCCTGGTGGAGAGGCTGAAGGGCTCATCCACGATCTTGTCCACAAAATCTGTGGATAAGCTTGTGGGAAGTTTGGGCGAAACGCGCCAGAAGCGGCATGAGACAAGCACTTTCGTCACATTGCCTTAACTTTAGGCAAAGTATAAACTCTTTAAAAACAAAAACTTAAGAAGTTCCTGAATAAGACACGGTTTCCGGCGGCATGTTGACTCAAAAAGGATATTCATGTGCATAAGTCAACCCTGGAAAACGATTTTTTTGCTTGACAGAGCACCGCCGCCGTGGGGTGAGTCCGATGTCCCCGGAGTCACCCCGCGAGCATGATCAGGCCTGCGCCATACGCAGCTTGCGGCTGTGCTCATGTACCGTGTCTACCAGCACCGACACCGATTCCGGCGGCGTGAACTGGCTGATACCGTGACCCAGATTGAACACATGGCCGGGATGGGGACCGAACGCATCGACAATCGCGCGTGCTTCGGCGGCCACGGTTTCCGGCGGCGCAAACAGGATGTTGGGATCGAGATTGCCCTGCAAGGCGACGCGGTCGCCGACCAGCGCGCGCGCGCGGCCGATGTCCATGGTCCAGTCGAGGCCGACCGCATCGCAACCGAGTTCGGCGATGCTCTCCAGCCACAGGCCACCGCCCTTGGTGAACACGATGTTGGGCACACGCCGTCCGTCGTTCTCGCGGATCAAGCCATCGACGATGCGCTTCAGATAGGGCAGCGAGAAGGTGCGATAAGCCGACTCGGACAACACCCCACCCCATGAGTCGAATACCATCACCGCCTGCGCCCCCGATTCGATCTGCGCATTCAGATATGCCGTGACGGCATCGGCGGTGACAGACAGGATGTGGTGCATCAGGTCCGGACGGCTGTAGGCCAGCGACTTGACCTTGCGATAATCCGACGACGAGCCCCCTTCGACCATGTAGCAGGCCAGCGTCCACGGGCTACCGGAAAAGCCGATCAACGGCACGCTGCCATCCAGCGCGCGACGGATCTCGGACACCGCATCCATCACGTACTGCAACTCCGCGTGCGGATCGGGCGCGCTGAGGTTGCGGATCTCCCATTCCTCGCGCAACGGACGCTCGAAGCGCGGTCCTTCGCCCTCGGCAAAGTACAGTCCCAGTCCCATTGCGTCCGGAATCGTGAGGATGTCGGAGAACAGGATCGCGGCGTCGAGCTCATAGCGTGCAAGTGGCTGCAGCGTGACTTCGCAGGCCAGGTCCTTGTTCTTGCACAGATCCAGAAAGCTGCCGGCGCGCGCACGGGTTTCACGGTACTCGGCAAGGTAGCGCCCTGCCTGGCGCATCAGCCAGATCGGCGTGTAGTCGGTGGGTTGGCGCAACAGCGCGCGCAGAAAAGTGTCGTTGCTCAGGCGGCTCACGGGTGTTCCTCGGGGCTAGGTTCGTCCAACCCGCGATTATCCCGCTTTTCCGCGCCGCTGCCGACCCCGGCAACGATAATCGCGATTCAGCAACGCCGGGCGTCACTGGCTTTTCCCTGCGCACGGGGTGCGCAGGGCGACGAGCACGCTTTGCGGGGGCACTCAACGACGCCAGAACACCGGCGTCAGGACGACCAGCAGGGTGAAGATCTCCAGCCGCCCGAGAATCATCGTGAACGACAGCGCCGAGATCTGGAACGGGTCGAGTCCGGCGTAGTTCGATGCCGGACCCACCGCACCCAGTCCCGGCCCCGTGTTGTTGATACAGGCCACCACCGCCGAGAACGCGGTGATGATGTCCAGCCCCGACGCCGCGAGCACCAGCGTCATGGTCACGATCGACACCATGTACATGAAGCTGAAGCCAAGCACGGCGTGCAGAATCGGGTCGGAAACGGGCTGTCCGCCGAGACGCACCGGATGCACCGCATTGGGATGGAGCGAGCGCACGATCTCGCGAAACACCTGCTTGTACAGAATCATCGCCCGCATCATCTTGATGCCACCGCCGGTCGAACCCGAACAGGCGATGAAGCTGCCGAGGAACAGAATCCACATCTGGGCAAACATCGGCCACATGGTGTAGTCGTAGGTTGCCAGCCCCAGCGAAGTCGAAATCGAGACCACGTGAAAAGCGACATAGCGCACCGTGCTCCCCAGATCGGAGTGGGCGTTGTGCTGCGTCAGGTACACCGTAAGCAGCGCCACCGACAGCGCAAGCACGCCGAAGAAGAACGGAATCTCGGGATCGCGCAGATACGGACGCGGACTGCGGCGCACCAGCGCGAGGTAATGCGTGGCGTAGTTGAGACCCGCCAGCAGCGCGAAGACGATGACGACGATCTCCACCGGCACACTGTTGAAATGCCCGAGCGAGGCATCCTTGCTCGAGAATCCACCCAGACCGGCCACGGTAAAGGCGTGGATCAACGCATCCCAGCCGTCGAGACCGGCAAGCCACAGGCTGATGCCACAGGCCACGGTGAGCAGGATGTAGGTAATCCACAAGCCCTTGGCGGTCTCGGTGATGCGCGGCGTCAGGCTCGACTCCTTCATCGGCGTCGGCACCTCGGCCTTGAACAGCTGCCGCCCCCCGATGCCGAGCAGCGGCAGGATCGCCACCACCAGCACGATCACCCCCATGCCGCCGATCCAGTGCATGAACGTGCGCCACACGTTGATCGACACCGGCATGTCGTCGAGCCCGCTGAGCACCGTCGCCCCCGTCGCGGTCAGCCCCGACACGGCCTCGAAGTAGGCATAGACGAAACCGAGATCCGGCAGATAGGCCATCAACGGAATCGCACCGAACACCGGCAGCACGATCCAGGTTGCCGCCACCAGCAGGAACCCGTCCGGAACGCGCAGGTCGCGCCGTTTGCCGCGGGTGAGCAGCCACAGCACCAGCCCGCTGGTAAAGGTGATCAGCACCGCGGTATCGAAGGCGATGTGCGCACCATCCTTCAAATAATACGAAATCGCGATCGGAAAGCTCATCAGCAGGCCGAAGATCATGATGATCAGGCCCATCGCGTTGAGAACGGGAAAGTAGCTGCGCATGGTCAGAGGAAGGTGAAGCCTACCTGGAACAGCTTCTCGACCTGTCGCACCAGCCGTTTATGGGTACAGAACACGATCACGTGATCATTGGAGCGAATCACGGTGTCGTGATGCGGCATGATCACCTCATGGCGCACCAGCCGGCCATCCTCGCGGCGATGCTCACGCACGATGGCGCCGATGGTCGCACCTCTGGGCAGCTGGATCTGCTCGATCGCCTTGCCGACGACCTTGGATTCCTTCTCACTGCCGTGGGCGACGATTTCCAGCGCTTCGGCGGCGCCCCGACGCAGGCTGTGCACGGCCACCACGTCACCGCGGCGGACATGGGCGAGCAAGGTGCCAATGGAGATCTGTGCCGGCGAAACCGCGATATCGATCGGCCCACCCTGCACCAGATCGACGTAGGACTTGCGGTTGATCAGCGCGAGCGTGCGCCGCGCGCCCATGCGCTTGGCGAGCGAAGCCGACATGATGTTGTCCTCTTCGTTGTTGGTCAGCGCAACGAACAGGTCGGTTTCATCGATTCCCTCGTTTTCGAGCAGCTTCTCGTCGGTGGAGTCTCCACGCAGCACCAGCGCACGATCGAGTTGCGTGGCGAGCATCTCGGTACGCCGTGGATTGAGTTCGAGCAGCTTGACGTTGTAGTCATTCTCGATCGAGCGTGCCAGGCGAAAGCCGATGTTGCCGCCGCCCGCGATCATGATGCGCCGCATCGGCTGGTCGGAACGTCGGAGTTCGCGCATGACCTGGCGAATATGGACCGTCGCGGCGAGGCAGAACACCTCGTCGCCCGGCACGATGACCGTGTCCCCTTCCGGCATGATGGGTTCGCCATTGCGGTAGATCGCGGCGATGCGCACCTCAACGTTGGGCATGTGATAACGAATCGCCTTCAACGGATGACCAATCAACGGCCCGCCGGCAAACGCGCGCACGCCGATCAGGCTGACCACGCCATCGGCGAACTCGAGCACCTGCAAGGCTTCGGGAAAGGAGATCAGCCGCTTGATGTGGTCGGTGACGATCTGTTCGGGGCAAATCGAGAACCCCACGGCGAAGTTGTCGTCGTTGAGCAGCTCGGGATAGTCGACGAAATCACCGGAGCGCAGACGCGCGATCCGGGTCGGCAGATTGAACAGCGTCTTGGCGACCTTGCACGCACACAGGTTGGTCTGGTCCGACTGTGTCACCGCGATCAGCAGGTCGGCATCCTCTGCGCCGGCGTCATGCAGCACGTAAGGCGATGCTGCGTTGCCACATACGGTGCGTACCTCGAGTCGATCCCGCAGCAACTCCAGATGTTCGGCGCTGGTATCGACCAGCGTAATGTCGTTGGCTTCGGAGGCCAGGTTTTCCGCCACCGAAGCGCCCACCTGGCCGGCCCCGAGTATGATGATCTTCACGTTGATTGCAATCCGTTGCGACGACCGTGCCGATTGTACGCCCACCAGCGGCCGAACCGAAACACCATGTTGCAGTGCATGATCATCAAGTGCGGGGGGCGCGCACCTACGCGGCACCGGTCCGTCGCGACGGAGGAGACGCATCGGCGGCCCCATCCGCAGTCGCCACGCCGCCGGGCAAGTCCATTGCCGCTACGTCAGCCACCCGCGCACCGACCTGCCGTACAAGCGGAGCGCGCACGGGGTGACCGCCTACCCGGGCCAGCATGTGGAAGCGTGCGTGGAGAGGTACATAACGATAACCGTCGCCCACCGGGCAAGCCTCCCTCGCCCCGCACCCGGATTGTACGCAGGGGTGCGAAACGTCGCCATTCAGGTGATCGAGGCAGGCCACGAAATCCATGCCGTCACGGTGAATCGCCCCTGCAGGGCACGCGGCAAGACAGGGCGCGGCGCAGGTATCACACGTCACAAAACCTGCATCGGGTCCGCTCTGCCGGGCTGCCCCGGGACCCGCATCGGCATGGCCATCGGGCAAGAACAAGGCAAACCGGTACGCATGCCACGGTCCGTAGCGCGGATGAATCAGAACGCCCAGAGGAGACGGTCGCAGCCCATGGGCACGCATTGCCCAGCGCTGAAACGGATGAAACGGAGGACCGTCGAAGGGGTACACCGCCCTGCCCCCGAAGCGTCGGGCGATATCATCACCGATGCGACGACTCCAGCGATCCAGCGGCTCGGCCAACCCGTCCCGATACTCGGGCGAAGCGATGAAATACGGCCACAGAGAGGAGCCAGCGTGTCCTACCAGGACAAGGGTTGGCAATGACGACACGCCCGCCTCCACGACGCCATCAGCGGATTCGGTGGCGAGACACGCCATCACGGACAGGCCGTGGCGTGCAAGCACCTCGTCAAGCATTGCCGGCGTGTCCCCGTACCTGCGTCGTGGCGAGCACGCTCCAAAGCAGGACGACCCCGGCGACAACGCCGGGGCCTGGCAGCGTTTCAGCCCTCTTCACCGCGACGCCCCACCTGCAGGCCGAGCTGCTTGAGCTTGCGATACAGATGCGTTCGTTCAAGACCGCACTTCTCGGCGATGCGGGTCATGTTGTTTCCCTCCAGCCGCAGATAGTGCTCGAAGTACATGCGTTCGAAGGCTTCCCGTGCTTCGCGCAGGGGTTGGTCCAGCGACACCGAATTGATGCTGTCGACCCGCGGCGGCAGTACCCGCCTCACATCGGCCGCGCCGATCTCCTCATCAAGGGTTCCCAGTGCGAGGGATTTTACGGCCGCACGCAGTTCGCTGAAGCCTCCCGGCCACGGTTGTGTCCGCAGCAGGTTGAGCGCCGCAGTGGAGAAACGGCGACGGGAGACTTCACCCGATTCGATCAGATGGACCAGCAACTGGGTCGCCAACTCGGGCACGTCATCCTGAACGTCCGCCAGGGTCGGGGGCGTCAGGCTGATCTCGAACAGGCGCGCGACCAGTGTTTCGTCCCAGCCTTCGGAAACGAGGGTGTCGGCCGGATGCTCTGAGGACACCACCAGATGCAGGTTGAAGCGCTCCAGGCGTTCGATCGCGAAAGCCAGGTTCTTCTGCTGGGAACGGTTCAGTCTCGCCAGCTCGGGCACGAACAGTACTCCACCCTGCACGGCCTGAATCTGTCGCGTCTCCAGCGGAGTGGTGATGGCCGCAAGGTCGAGCCAGCCCGAAGTCTCGGGCTTGACACTGCGCGCCGCCAGCTCGGTGAGGCTTCCGGCACCGGCACGCAGCAGCAGGATTCGCGACTTGCCCGCGATCTGACCAAGGCGCCGTCGCAGTTCACTCAGCGGAGTCGAACGCGGAAACGCCGCCAGCGTAAGCGGCGCCGGCTGGCCTGGGGCCATGGGACGCTGCAGACCGCGCTTGACCGCTGAGAGCAGTTTCTGCAGGGCTATGGGCTTTTCGAGATAGTCGATCGCACCAATGCGGGTGGCCTCGACCGCGGTATCGATCGTCCCGTGGCCGGACATCATCACCACCGGCATCGTCAGCTGACCGTTGGCCGACCACTCCTTGAGCAAGGTAATGCCATCGGTATCGGGCATCCAGATATCGAGCAGAACGAGATCGGGCCGCTTCGCGCTGCGGTGCCTGCGCGCTTCGGCCGCGTTCTCGGCAAGCGTCACGTCGTGCCCCTCATCACCGAGAATCTCGGAAAGCAGTTCCCGGATACCGACTTCGTCGTCAACTATGAGAATATTCGCCATCTTTCCAACCTGACTTCCTAAGCTTCAAGCGCCGGACGCAGGGCGCTCGGCGGTCGTTCGCCGAAAGCGCATCCGGATTTCGGCCCCGCCCTCGTCGTGATTGCGCAGGTGCACGTCGCCCCCATGTTCATCGATGATCTTCTTCACGATCGCCAGCCCCAGCCCGGTGCCACGCGCCTTGGTCGTGAAGTACGGCTCGAAGGTGCGGGCGAGCACTTCTGAGGGAAAACCGGGGCCATTGTCCCGCATACGCATGACGACCCAGTCTCCATCGTGCTCGGTACTGACCGTGCATGCCCCGTCGTTCATACCCACGAGCGCGTCCTCGGCATTCTGCAGCAGATTATGAATGATCTGCCTGATCTGTGCCGCATCGCCGGCAATCGGCGGCAAGGCTTCCGCAAGACGGGTTTCGATACGGATGGGCGAGCTTTCGTACAAGCTCAACACTTCGCGGACGAGTTCGTTGAGATCGAGACAACCCAGCGCCGACGTGGGCATGCGCGCATAGTCGCGGAAAGCGTTGACCAGATTCTTCATCGCTTCAACCTGATTGACGATGGTACGGGTGCCACGCTCGAGCATGGCCCGTCCATCATCGTCGAGCCGGTCTCCCAGCTTGTAGGCGAGACGTTCCGCTGAAAGCTGGATGGGGGTGAGCGGATTCTTGATCTCATGCGCCAGACGTCTGGCGACCTCCGCCCACGCGGCGGTACGCTGTGCCATGACCAGGCTCGAGATGTCATCGAACACGACCACCGCGCCACCGCCGGTGCTGTCGGGCAGACGCGCCCCATGCACAAGCAGGGTCTGCGGCGCGCTGTCCACCCGTACCAGTTCAAGCTGCTGATGCCAGTCGCCGCTGTTGACCTCGAATCCGTTCAGCAGGAAATCGCGAAACACGGCGTGACGCGGCCACTCGGCAAGCGGAAAGTCCTCGAAACCCTCGAGATCGTCCCGCAGGATATCCATGGCCCCACGATTGGCGGCCCTCAGCGTACCATCCGCGCCAAAAGCGAGAACCCCGGTCGACAGATTGGCCAGCACGCTCTCGAGATAGGCCCGGGCCGACTCGACCGCTGCTCGGTTCTTCTCCGCCTGGGCGCGAGCATCCTGCAACTGGCGCGTCATCTGATTGAAGGATTGGGTGAGCACACCCAGTTCATCGCGTGCCGGCAAGGCCTGCCGTGGACTGAAGTCCCCTTGCGCCACCGCTTCCGTTCCTTCGGCGAGAATCAGCAAGGGCGCCACCAGGCGCCGCGAGAGCACGAAAGCGACGGCCACCGCCGCAAGCAACGCGAGCAGCAACGCCAGCGTCAGCGTCGCCGAGTAGATGCGTGACAGGCCGGTTCTGCCCAGTGCGAGTTGCTGGTATTCTCGATGCGCCTCCTGGACGACTTCGATATTTCTCGCCAGCGTCTCCGGCACCGGCTGGATCAATTGCAGGTACCCCGGTTCGGCCAGCAGCGAACGCGCAGGAATCGGCACCACCACCCGGATGACGAACTCGCCATCGGCACGGGTCTCGATGAGTTGATAGCGTTGCGTCTGTCGCGCCTGACGCATCTGCATCGGAGACGGCAGATCGGGCAGAAAGCTGCCCACACCATCGGAAACCGTGGCGATGATCTGCATGTTGGCGCCGATCACCGTCGCGCTGGCAACCCCAGCCTGTTCGCGCAGGCGGTTGAGGCTGGTCGTCGACACGATGGTCGAGGCGTCGAGTTCGAGCGCCATGTCGGCGGCCTTGTCGGCAACCTGACTGACCAGGTAATCGAGTGCGTTCTGTCCCAGCGCGATCCCGCCGTCGAGGGCACGGTCGACGCGCACGTCGAACCAGGAATCAATACTGCGAACGACGAACTGCAGGGACACCGCGTAGAGCACGACACCGGGCAACACCGCCATCAGCGCAAACATCAGCATCAACCGGTACTTTAGACGCGAGCCGAACTGCCGCGTGCGGTACTCACGCCAAAGCGAACGCAACTGCAGCGCCACCAGTGCGAGCAAGGCCACGGCGATGGCACCGTTCAAGGCCAGCAGAAACGGATACGCACCGGCAAAGACATCGGTGTTCGAGCTCGCCGATGCGAGCAGAAACAGCGAAATCGCCGCCAGTGCCGCAACGACGACGACGGCCGCGCGTCTCATCGGACCGGACTCGCCAGGAAAGTCCAGCGCGTCCATTCGGTGGTCAGGTTCCAGTCACGGCTACCGATTGCCGTGACCTGAAACGGACGCGGCAACATGCTCGTATCATGACGCATGCGCAGAGCGGCGTTGTACGAGGTACCCGAATCAAGCCCCCGCACCTCGACGATGCGCCAGTTGCGCAAACGGGTCAGGGTTCTCAACGCCGCGTCCAGGGACTCGAAGGACTGGTGCAGATTGCCCACCGAGAGCCGATAGGTGCGGGTAATCGCGTGATAGTTCAGCCGGTACTGCAGCCGGCGGGTCACGACGACTTCGTCGAACCAGTACCAGCGTGGACGCTCGATCTGGAACTCGACGACAAAATACAGCGACACGCCTTTCGAGATTGCATCGATCAGGGTCGGGTTCAGGTCGAGATCGAAATCGGCATTGACCACATAGGCCTGCTCGTTCGCGACGATCTCGGCATAGCGTACGCGGTTCTCGCCGGAAGCCGCCGCCAGCAACGGCGTGACCACAAGACCAAGCACGCACACCAGGCGCACAATGCGATCACCCACGCTTGTGCAACAACGCGTAGTAAAACCCGTCATGCTTCGGGTCAGGGAGGAACTGGTGTTCGATTCGGCCATTCAGTGGGACTCTTTCGGCATCGGCATGGCGCTCGCAAAAGCTTCTGATCTGAAGCCCATTTTCTTCGTCAAAAATCGAGCAGGTGACATAGAGCATTTTGCCACCCTCAGCGAGGGTACGCCAAAGCGCATCGAGAATCTCCGCCTGCTGTCGTGCAAAGCCTTCGATGTCCTTCTCGCGCCGTAACCACTTGATGTCCGGGTGACGGCGCACGACCCCCGACGCACTACACGGAACGTCGGCAAGGATACGGTCGAACGCAACGCCATCCCACCAGTCTTCGACACGGCGCGCATCAGCGTTGCTGACCTGTGCCGATAGCCCCAGTCTGTCCAGATTCTCGGTGATTCTTCGGCTGCGCTGTGGGTCCAGCTCCAGTGCCAGGAGTTCGACATCGGCAACTTCGAGAATATGGCATGACTTTCCACCGGGGGCCGCACAGGCGTCGAGCACCCGCTGCCCCGGCGCCAGATCGAGCCACTGCGCGGCCCACTGCGCACCGGCATCCTGGACAGAAAACCAGCCCTCCGCAAACCCCGGCAGATCACGCACCTGCACCGGCCGCTCGAGCAAGACGGCGCCATTCTCGAGAACGCGACAAGCGATGCCTGCCTGTCGCAAGTGCTCAGCCGCGTTCGCGGTCCCGATCCGGCGAACGTTCGCCCGCACGCACATCGGAGGGCGCTGGTTGCCCTGCTCCAGCGTCTGCTCCCATTGCTGCGCAGCATTCGCCTCTGGAGAAACCGTCCCCGGATGCGTTGGATCGTGTGCGGCGACGCCCCCCTGCTCAGCGGGCTGCCCTTCGCGCAGCACGGAGACGTCGCTCCTGGTCGCGCGAACACGCCGGATCCACCAGGAGGGATAACGATATCTCGCCACCCAGTCCTCAGTCAGGCGCACGGACAGTTGCGCACGGCTACGCAAGGTGTTGCGCAATACGCCATTCACCACGCCACGGAGCCCCGGGGCATAACTCGCCACCGCCTCAACCGCTTGATCGACGATCACGTAGGCCTGATCCGGACGATTCTCCAGGCGGTGTATGGCTACCAGCAACAGCGCATGCACCTCGTCGGGCAGCGGCTTGGAAAGCAGGATGCTCAGAACACGATCGCCACGACCATAATCGCGCAGACACCCCCACGCCAGATCGCGTATCGCGCCGCGGGTGCCATCCTGCCACTGGGGAGCGGCTCGCTGCATGCGGTTGAAGGCATCCGTCAGGTTGGCGCCTGCCCGTACCTCCGCAACCAGACGACTCGCCTCGCGCAGCGCGAAGGCCATTCCGTCTTCCGGGAGTCGTGAGACGCGCGTTCGCCCGCGTTCTGGTTTTGTCACGGGCGTTTACCTCCCATGCAGGCGAGGCGCTTCAGCGAAGCAGCTCGCGCAGGTAGTTGGGGAGTGCGAACTGCGCCTGATGCATCGCACCGTTGTAGTACTGAAGATTGGCGATACCACGTTCTTCGATTCGCTGATCGATGTCCCCCGCGGCGAGTTCGGTGGGATCAAGTCGGTCGGACGCGACGGCCATTCCCCACAGCGCCCCATACAGCGGGACGAACACGAAGTACGGCGCAACCTTGTCGAATACCGCGCGCAAACGCTCGACGAGCGCGGAGACGCGTTCCGGGTGGTAGAACGGAGCACCGATGTGTAGCACCATCGCACCCTGCTCGGTCAGCAATGCCTTGCAGTCATTGAAAAATTGGGCCGTGTACAACGCTTCGGCGGGACCGATCGGGTCGGTGAGATCCAGGGCAATCAGATCGAATCGGACACCGGATTGAGGTGCGACGTCGCGAACATACTTGAGACCGTCCTCGATGCGTAGCTCGAGCCGTTCGTCGTCGAGTGCGCCTTTGTGAATCGACGCAAAGTGATCCCGCGCGATCTCGATCACCTTGGCGTCGAGTTCGACCAGCGTCACTTGCCGGATCGTCGGGTACTTGAACAACTCTTCAACGGATCCACCGTCGCCGCCACCAATCACGAGCGCGCGCTCCGGTGCCGCGTGTGCCATGAGAGGAACATGGATGAGATTCTCATGATAGAAGAATTCATCCTTCTCCGAAGTCATGAAGTAACCGTCGAGACGAAACAGTTTTCCGAATCGCTTCGACTCCCACACTTCGTAGTCCTGATACTCCGACGCTCCGCTTTCGATCATCCGCGTTGGGCGAATGAAGAAACCGGCCTCGTCGACGAGATCCTCGAGCAAGGTATTCTCTTCGCGCCCCTGACCCACGGCCTACACCTCCACCGGAACCTTGCCACGCAATACGTCGTGACAGGCAGAGTCCTGTGGGTTGAGCATTTCGATCACGCGATTGAAGATCCGTCGTGCCCGTTCGCTGTTGTCACGCGAGAAGTTGCAGACATAAACATCAAGGGTCACATCCCCGGTTTCGGGCCAGGTGTGAATCGCGAGGTGCGACTCGGCAAGGACAACGGTTCCCGTAACCCCCGCCTGCTGTCCGTCATCATGCGTAAACTGGTAAAAGTAGGCACCGAGAGGAGTCAAACCTGCGTCGCTGCATTCCTTGACGCAAATATCTTCGAGAACCTGACGATCGAGCATGACGTCGGGAGGGCACTGGCAGCGGTACAGATCCGCAATCAGATGAAGTCCGTTCATAAGTTAGCCGTCCATCCAACTACAGGGAAAAGCTTGCAATTTTAGCACGTTCGGAACAACGACCCAATCGCGGGTTCATTTGCACGATATCATCCCGAGTGGATGGAACTCGCGTGTTTCACGTGAAACAGCGTCCCCCGGTATCACGTCATTCACGCCTGCGGAAGACGGCGGCACGAACAAGCGTATCAAACCCCGGGAACCCGGTACCACTTCTTACGCAATCCGTCACCAGAGGCAGTGGCTCTTATCACCAACCTGCTGCCAACGGCAAGGTTCAGGCGCTGACAAGATCCCAGAAGATCTTGAGTACCAACACCGACACCACGGCGAGAAACATCGTGCGAACGAACGACGCGCCCCGACGGATCGCAGTTCGCGAACCGACCACAGCGCCCGTTAAGTTACAGATCGCCATGAACAGGCCAAGCTTCCAGAGCACCTCGACATTGAGCGCAAAGAACGACAGCGCGGCGAAGTTGGTCGCTACATTGACGATCTTGGAAGTTACCGAGGCGTGCAGGAAGTCGAGGTGCAACAATCGCACAAACAGGAAGATCAGGAACGAACCGGTACCAGGCCCAAAGAAACCGTCATAGAACCCGATGACCATCCCGATCGCAACCGCGAGTGGAATCTCGATATTGCGGGAGCGTCGCGGTCCTTGCACCGCACCAAGATCCTTCTTCACGAAAGTGTAGATCGCGACACCGATAAGCAGCACAAGCACCAACGGACGCATGATCTCCGACGGTAGCCAGGCGACCGCTCGTGCGCCGAACCACGCTCCAACGAGTGCCGCTACCGCACCAGGCAAGGCAAGTCCCCACGGAATCGACACTCTCCGTGCGTACTGTATGGCAGCGCTGGTCGTTCCGACGATACTCGCCAGCTTGTTGGTGCCAAACAGGGTCGCCGGCGAAGTTGTGGGAAACGCAGACAGCAATGCCGGAATCTGCACCAACCCCCCGCCCCCTACCACGGCATCCACGTAGCCAGCAAAGAACGCTGCCAACCCCAGTATCAACAGTAACGACAACTCTAGTTCGAACATCCAACCACCTTGACCCTGTTCATCTCTATTCGACGAGCACTAACCCTGCAAGCGTCCCCCGTGCTCCCCGTGGGGACGCATCGGGGCACACAACACCTTCACAGACTTGTCCCAGTCCGTCATCAGGACAATCTCCACCAAGGTAGAACTCATGAACGGCAGTGACTCTGTATGTCACATCGTTTGCATCACGAACGGTGGGAAAGACCTCTATCCGCGATACGTCAACAGACCGTCGTTCCCGAGCCTAATACCAACTCAGGTCCAACCCACCGTCTGACAAAAACAAAGAGTGTACGTAGCTGCCCTCGTACTGCCGAACTGACCGGGGCTCTCTGACCCCGAACCGATTCCGTCAAACGAAGAAGCCACGAACCACTAGGCAAAGAACACGATGGTTTCACGTGAAACACATCCATGTCGAAACGACACCCTGTCAGGAGGCCAACGAACAGCCTCCGCGCATCACCTCAACTGATCAGGAATGGAGCGATCATCGCCGATTCGCTCACCCAGCCAGAACAGCTTTGAGTCGTTCAGGGCAACCGCAAAACTCAAGCAATTCCGAATCCTACGGAGATCACGTTCCTGGGAACGGCACACTGATCTTCAGCGGCGTCTTGCTAAGCGAGTACTGCCATGTGATTGACTCCCAACGACACTGACCACGACCCAATCAAGGAGGCCGATCGTCGTCGTCTCTCGTCATCGCTCTTCGTCCGTCGAGACACGAATCCGCAACCCATTGACCGGATCTTCACGGCTCCAGCAACAGACACTGCCCTCTTGTGCCCGCGCAAGACCTTCACCAATCTGATCGTCGCATGGCCCTATCCGGCTCAGCTTACTTCGCTTGCGTAGAAAACGAGCCACCACAAAGAGAACCCGATCCCGGCAAAAACCCTGATAGCCATACCAGCATCCGACTCCCCTCCGTGTTCAACCGGCAGGCAGTGCGAAGCAGGCTCTGACCGCCGTGGTCATACCCAAAAGCAAGCATTCCACCCAGGAGAAAGCACCAGGAACAGGCGTATCGAATGCCCATGCCATCCGAACTACTTGCCGATGCAAAAGCGCGAGAAGATCACCCCAAGGAGATCATCGGGCGTAAACACCCCGGTAATCTCACCGAGCGCCTCCTGAGCGAGCCGCAATTCCTCTGCGAACAGCTCGAAGGAATCCATGGCGTCCAGCCACTCCGTCGCCCGATCCAGGTGTGTCGATGCCCTGGCCAGTGCGTTCAGGTGGCGCTCCCGCGCGAGTACGACATCATCATCATCCGCATACCATCCGGCAATCCGCAGAATCTCCTCGCGAAGCAACTCAACACCATCGCCCCTCCGCGCGGACAGATGAATCTCGACCCCTGCTTCGGTTTCAATTCGATCTGCTGGCGTCCCGATCAAATCGATCTTGTTCACTACACGCAGCCGTACCACCGAATCGGGTAACGCTGCGTCGATAATCCGATCCTCATCGATCTCGCCCGTTCTCGCATCGACCAGTCTCAATATCACGTCGGCACGCGCAACCTCCGCCCAGGTACGCTCCATGCCGATCCGCTCGACCGGATCATCGGATTCACGCAACCCAGCCGTGTCCACCACATGCAGCGGGATCCCCCCGATCTGAATGGTTTCACGCAGCGCATCCCGTGTCGTCCCGGCGATCTCCGTCACGATGGCCCGTTGCTCTCCCGTAAGTGCGTTGAGCAGACTCGACTTTCCAACATTGGGCGCACCAACGAGTACGAGATGTAGACCTTCCCGCAGCAAGGCGCCCTGACGAGCCCCCTGGCGAATCCGCTCCAGTTGATCACGCACCTTCGCAAGGCGTTCGAAGGCTTTGGCCGCAACCAGGAAATCGATCTCCTCTTCCGGAAAATCCAGGGTCGCTTCGACGAGCATGCGCAGATCAATGATCTCGTCACGCAGTGTATTGATTCGCTCCGAAAAGCTACCCGACAGCGATCGCACCGCCGAACGTGCCGCTGCCTCGGTCGAGGCTTCGATCAGGTCCGCCACGGCCTCTGCCTGCGCGAGATCCATGCGCCCATTGAGGAACGCCCGTCGCGAGAACTCCCCCGGCTGCGCCATTCTCGCCCCCAACTCGATGCAACGGGCGAGCAGCATGCGCATCACAACGGGGCCACCATGGCCCTGGAGTTCGATCACATCCTCACCGGTAAACGAGTTGGGAGCGGGAAAGTAAAGCAGCAACCCTTCATCGATCTCGACGCCATCGGCACCTCTGAAACGAACAAACCCCGCATGGCGGGGTTTGGGTTGCCTTCCGGTCAACTCGAGCGCAAAGCGCGTCAGCGATGCGCCCGAAATGCGGACGATACCGACACCACCGCGCCCTGGCGCGGTGGCGATCGCAGCGATCGTGTCAGCTGGCTTTTGCTCCGGCTTTCTTTCCACCTTCGATCATCCGTGTAATCTGCCATTGCTGCGCAATCGACAACAGGTTGTTCACCACCCAGTACAGCACCAGACCCGCCGGGAACCACATGAACATGAACGTGAACACGATCGGCAGCGCCATCATGATCTTCGCCTGAAGCGGGTCCGGCGGCGCCGGGTTGAGCTTCATCTGCACCAGCATCGAAGCGCCCATCAGCACGGGGAGAATGAAGTACGGGTCCTTGGCGGAAAGATCCTGAATCCAGCCCAGCCACGGCGCATGCCGCATCTCCACGCTGCCAAGCAACACCCAGTACAGTGCGATGAACACCGGAATCTGGACGAGGATCGGCAGGCAACCTCCCAACGGGTTGATCTTCTCCTTGCGGTACATGTCCATGACTTCCTGCTGCATGCGCTGCTTGTCATGGCCGTACAGTTCCTTGATTCGCTGCATGCGCGGACCAAGCACCCGCATCTTCGCCATCGATTTGTAGCTTGCCGCGGACAACGGAAAGAACACCAGCTTGATCACGAGCGTGACGAGAACGATGGCCCAGCCCCAGTTTCCGGTGAGGTTGTGGAACCACGACAACACCCAGAACAACGGTGCGGCGATCACCGTCAGCCAGCCATAGTCCACCACCAGCCCAAGGCCATCGGCGATACCGGAAAGGTGATCCTGTTCCTGCGGACCCGCATACAGACGCGAACCGATCTGCCCAGTCTGCTGCGGAGCAATCGCCGCAACCGGCAGGATCAGGCCTGCGGTGTACAGATCGGTGCTGATCTTGCGCGCGAAAAACTCGCGCTGCACATTCCCCTCGGGCAGCCACGCGCCAACGAAGTAGTGCTGCACCATCGCCATCCAGCCATCACTGGCACGCGTCGCAAACTTCGCCCGGTCACGGTCGATGTCATCGAAGCTGACCTTCTGGAACTTGTTTTCGTCGGTATAGAACGCTGGGCCGGTGAAGGTGCGCACCCCGAATACCTCCACCGCCTCGGCTGGCTGGCCATCGCGCGCGAACTGGAAGTACGCGTGCCCGCCGACCGGCTGGTCGCTGAGGTTCTCGATCTCGTACTCGATGTCGATCAGGTAGCTGCCGCGGTGAAAGGTCATCCGCTTGGTCACCTGCACACCATCCTGTTCCGGCGCCACCAGCCTCAGGGTGACGCTGTCCTGGCCCGGGCGCAGCTCCAAGCTGTCCTGATCCACACTGTAAAGTGTGCGGTGATTGGGCAGACCGTTACCGATCAGTCCCGACTGCGCCGAATAGACATGGCGCATGCCATCGTCGAACAACACGAATCCGGAATCGCTGTCGTGGCTGGCACGGTGATGTGCGAGCTCGAGGCGCACGATCTCGCCGCCCTGGGACGAGACCTCGGCAGTAAACATGTCGGTGCGCACGGTAACCCTGCGCGCGGACTCCACTGCGGTCATGCCCGTGACCGGAACCGTCGGATCCGTGCCGAGTTCGAGCGTCGGAGCCGGCACATCGATGTCGCCGACGGTGTCCGCTGCCACCACGGGTGCCGGTTCGGGACGCTGGTCCTTCAACCATGCATCCCACAGCATCACGAGTGCAAACGAAAAAACAAGAAAGAGAATGATGCGGCGCTGATCCATCGGACTATTTTTCGTTGTGAACGTGATCGGGGACGGGATCATACCCGCCAGGATGGAACGGATGGCAACGGCCCACCCGCCGAATGGCTAACCATGTGCCGCGCAGACTACCATGCACACGTATCGCTTCCATTGCATACTCGGAACACGAGGGGTGAAAACGGCAGTTGCGGCCCAGCATCGGGCTGATCCCATAGCGATAGACTGCGATCGTACCGAGAAGCAGCTTCTTGATCATGTGCTCAGGCGCCCGAGGAGTCGCTGAATGTCTTCATGCAGCATGGCCCGGCTCGCGTCCGCGACCGGAGCATGCAGACGCACCACCAGATCCAGCGGTGGAAGATTGGCCCTGGCCAGGCGAAAGCGCTCGCGGACGATGCGCTTGACGAGGTTCCGGCTCTTCGCATGCTTGGCCAGACGCTTCGCCACCACCACGCCCAGACGCGCTGGAGGAACTTCCCGCGGTCGATAGTGAAGCGTGAAATAACGCCCCTTGATCGCTCGCCGAAAAGCAAAAACGGATGAGTACTCATCCGTTTTTCGCAATCTGAAAGCGCCGGGGAAGCTGTTGTCACCACCCGACGAAACAAACACTTAGACTGCGAGGCGGTGACGGCCCTTGGCGCGACGAGCACGAATGACCGCGCGACCACCGCGGGTCTTCATGCGGACGAGAAAACCATGGGTGCGCTTGCGGCGAACGACGGAGGGTTGGTAAGTGCGTTTCATGTTAGTGGACCAGAGCTGGAGTCAAACGCGGTATTTGATTCGATAATTCACTGTTTGTCAAGCATAAATTTTTCCCGAAGCTGTGGATAAGTCGTCCCTCAGAGGGTAGAATCGAGGGCTTGTGCAATGTGGCACTTTGATCGGGCCGGCACGCTCACTCTGTCGCGGTCGTCTATCGCCGCCCCGATCCGCTTCCACGTTCCGCTGGCGTCATGAGTGGAACGCCCCGTTCGCACTTTTTTTGATCAACCCGCCCGACCGCCCGTCGTTCCTCCGAACGACCCCGGGCCGTCGGCATGGATGCCGCACACCAAACGTCGATTCCGTGACTCAAGAAATCTGGACCTTCTGCCTATCCCGCCTCGAAAACGAACTGCCGCCCCAGCAGTTCAACACCTGGATCAAGGCATTACAGGCAGATCGCCCGCAGGATGAAGAGCAAGCGGGGCTGCGCCTGTTTGCGCCCAATCGTTTCGTGCTGCAGTGGGTTCGCGAGCGCTATCTTCGGCGCATCGGCGAACTCGCCGAAGAATTCCACGGCGAGCCCGTGGCGCTGGAGATCACCCTGCCAGGGGTCACTCCGCCGCCTCCCGCGGCCACCGCCACAATCACCGGCAACCACACCGTACCCGTGGTGGCCGCGCGCGTTGACGCACCCCATTCCGGCGCGATCGCCCCGCCACCCCGCCCGCCCGAGCCCGCTGCGCCCGCCGCACGCACGCCCGAACCACGGCCCACGGCGAATGCCGCCGACCTGGCCTACGAGAAGACACGGCTCAATCCGGACTTCACCTTCGACACCCTGGTCACCGGCCGCGCCAATGACCTCGCACGCGCGGCCGCGATGCAGGTATCGCAGAACCCCGGCACCTCATACAACCCGCTGTTCATCTACGGCGGTGTCGGGCTGGGCAAGACCCACCTCGTCCACGCCATCGGCAACGCCGTGTTCCGCCAGAATCCGCGCGCAGTCATCCGCTATGTGCACGTCGAGGACTACTACGCCGACGTCGTGCGCGCCTACCAGCAAAAGAGCTTCGACGCCTTCAAGCGCTACTATCGCTCGCTCGATCTGCTGATCATCGACGACATCCAGTTCTTCAACAACAAGAACCGCACCCAGGAAGAGTTCTTCCACGCCTTCAACGCGCTGACCGAAGCCAAGAAGCAGATCATCATCACCTGCGACACCTACCCCAAGGACATCCAGGGGCTGGAAGACCGGCTGATCTCCCGCTTCGACTGGGGCCTGACCGTCCAGATCGAACCGCCCGAGCTCGAAATGCGCGTCGCCATCCTGCAAAAGAAGGCCGAGGTGCTGTGCGTCGAATTGACCGACGATGTCGCCTTCCTGATCGCCAAGAACCTGCGCTCCAACGTGCGTGAGCTCGAAGGCGCCCTCAACAAGGTGGTGGCGTATGCGCGTTTTCACGGCCGGCCAATCTCACTGGATGTCGCCAAGGACGCGCTCAAGGATCTGCTCAATGCGCACAACCGACAGCTCACCGTCGACCACATCCAGAAGACCGTCGCCGACTACTACAAGATCAAGATCGCCGACATGCACTCCAAGAAGCGCACGCGAGTCATCGCACGGCCGCGTCAGGTCGCGATGTGGCTGTCCAAGGAGCTCACCCCGATGTCTCTTCCCGCCATCGGCGACGCCTTCGGCGGACGCGACCACACCACGGTGTTGCACGCCTGTCGCACCATCACCGAACTGAGGCTGACCGACACCCAGCTCAACCACGACGTTCACGTCCTGACCCAGGTACTGCGAGGATGATCCAGCGCGCCACTCGTGCGAGAACCTTGGCCCGACGCATCGTCCTCGTTCTTCCCGATCAATAAACGACAACGACACCACAGACGCCATGCACCTGCTCACCACTACCCGCGACGCGATCCTCGCCCCGCTGCAATCGGTTGCCGGCATCGTCGAGAAGCGCCACACGCTGCCCATCCTGTCCAACGTACTGATCGAGAAGACCGGCGATCAGCTCACCCTGCTCGCCACCGACATCGAGATCCAGGTGCGCACCACCACCGCCGGCGACCTCGGCGGCAGCGACGCGTCGATCACCGTCGGCGCGCGCAAGCTGCAGGACATCCTGCGCGCCCTGCCCGGCGGAAGCACCGAGGTGCAGCTCACCCTCGACGACAAGCGCATGACGGTCAAGGCCGGCAAGAGCCGCTTCGCACTGCAGACCCTGCCCGCCGCCGACTACCCGCGAATGAACCTGCCGGACGGCGACAACCCGCGCTTCACCGCCAGCCAGAAGACCTTCAAGCGCCAGCTCGCCCAGGTCTCGTACGCGATGGCCCAGCAGGACATCCGCTACTACCTCAACGGCCTGCTGCTCATCGTCGACGGCAACGAACTGCGCATGGTCGCCACCGACGGCCACCGCCTCGCCTATGCCGCCAGCGAGATCGAATCCACCCTCACCCGCACCGAAGTCATCCTGCCGCGCAAGACCGTGCAGGAGCTCGCCCGTCAGCTCGCCGATACCGACGAAACCCTGGAGATCGTGCTCGCCGGCAACCAGGCCGTGTTCCGCTTCGGTCCGATCGAGCTGGTCTCCAAGCTCATCGACGGCAAATTCCCCGACTACGAGCGCGTGATCCCCCAGGCCCACCCGCGCATGATCACCTTTGACCGCGAACCGCTGCAGGCCGCGCTCAACCGCGTCGCCATCCTCACCAGCGACAAGTTCCGCGGCGTACGCCTGGTCCTCGGCGACGGCGTGCTGCGCATCGTCAGCTCCAACACCGAGCAGGAAGAAGCCCTCGAAGAGCTCGAGGTCGACTACCACGACGATCCGCTCGACATCGGCTTCAACGTCACCTACCTGCTCGACGTGCTCGGCAACGTCGGCACCGAGCAGATCGAGTGGCGCTTCAACGACGGCAACTCCAGCGCGCTGATCACCGTTCCCGGCAACGACCGCTTCAAATACGTCGTCATGCCCATGCGCATCTGATCCACGTTTGACCCCGCGCCGTGCCCTCCCTTCTGGCACGGCGCGCGCCAGGGCACCGACCCGGATGCCCCGCGCCGCCATGCGGCGAAACTTCTTCACGAATCACCCTGGAACACCCCATGTCCGACACGCAGAACACACCCCCGCAACAGGATTACGACGAATCCAGCATCCAGCAGCTCGAAGGCCTGGAAGCCGTGCGCAAGCGCCCCGGCATGTACATCGGGGACACCTCGGACGGCACCGGCCTGCACCACATGGTGTTCGAGGTCGTCGACAATGCCATCGACGAAGCCCTCGCCGGTCACTGCGACGACATCGTCGTCACCATCCACCCCGACAACTCCATCTCCGTATCCGACAACGGTCGCGGCATCCCGGTCGGCGTCAAGATGGACGACAAGCACGAGCCCAGGCGCTCGGCGGCCGAGATCGTCATGTGCGTGCTGCACGCTGGCGGCAAGTTCAACCAGAACAGCTACAAGGTGTCCGGCGGACTGCATGGCGTCGGCGTGTCTTGCGTGAACGCGCTGTCCAAATGGCTGCGCCTGACCATTCGTCGCGACGGCAAGAAGCACTTCGTCGAGTTTCACCACGGCGTGCCCCAGGACCGCGTCATCGAGCTCGTCGATGGCATCGAAACCAGCCCGATGCGCGTCCTCGGTGAAACCTCCAAGCGCGGCACCGAACTGCATTTTCTCGCCGACGAGGAAATCTTCGGCGATATCGAATTTCACTACGACATCCTCGCCAAGCGCCTGCGGGAGCTCTCCTTTCTCAACAATGGCGTCAAGATCCGCCTCGTCGACCAGCGCACCGCCAAGGAAGAGAACTTCGCCTTCGCCGGCGGCGTCAAGGGCTTCGTCGAGTACGTCAACCGCACCAAGAGCACGCTCCACCCCAACATCTTCTACGCCGAAGGGGTCACCCGCATTCCCACCGGCGGAGGCCTCGAAGCCGAGCTCAGCGTCGAAGTGGCCATGCAGTGGAACGACTCCTACGCCGAACAGGTGCTGTGCTTCACCAACAACATCCCGCAGGCCGACGGCGGCACCCACCTCACCGGCTTGCGCGCGGCAATGACGCGCGTCATCAACAAGTACATCGACGAAAACGAGATCGCCAAGAAGGCCAAGGTCGACATCAGCGGCGACGACATGCGCGAAGGCCTCGCCTGCGTCCTGTCGGTGAAGATGCCCGACCCCAAGTTCGCCAGCCAGACCAAGATGAAGCTCGTCTCCAGCGAGGCCCGCCCCGCGGTCGAGGAAGTCGTCAGCGCCAAGCTTGCCGACTACCTGCAGGAAAACCCGATCGACGCCAAGACCATCTGCGGCAAGATCGTCGAAGCCGCCCGCGCCCGTGACGCCGCCCGCAAGGCGCGCGAGATGACCCGCCGCAAGGGCCTGCTCGACGGCGTCGGCCTGCCCGGCAAGCTCGCCGACTGCCAGGAGAAGGACCCCGCCCTGTGCGAAATCTACCTCGTCGAGGGGGACTCCGCCGGCGGCTCCGCCAAGCAGGGCCGCGACCGCAAGTTCCAGGCCATCCTGCCGCTCAAGGGCAAGATCCTCAACGTCGAAAAGGCCCGTTTCGACAAGCTGCTGCAAAGCCAGGAGATCGCCACCATGATCACCGCGCTGGGCACCGGCATCGGCAAGGACGACTACAAGCCCGAAAAGCTGCGCTACCACCGCATCATCATCATGACCGACGCCGACGTCGACGGCGCCCACATCCGCACCCTGCTGCTCACCTTCTTCTACCGCCAGATGCCCGAGCTGGTCGAGCGCGGCCACATCTACATCGCCCAGCCGCCGCTGTACAAGATCAAGCACGGCAAGAACGAGATGTACATCAAGGACGACAACGAGCTCAACCAGCACCTGCTCCGCCTTGCCCTCGACAACGCCGCGCTGACCCCGCGCGACGGCGCCGACCCCATCGTCGACGAGGCCCTGTCCGGACTGGCCCGCAGCTACCTGCTCGCCGAAGCCGTCATCAACCGTCTCGCCAGCTACGTCGACCCGGCCGTGCTGCACGCCATGCTCGCCCAGGACATCGCCGTCAGCCTCACCGACGAAGCCGCCGCCCGCGACTCGGCCGCCCGCATCCAGCCCCACCTGCCGCCCGAAGTCCGCATCTTCGCCGAGTACCACGACGAGTCCGAAGCCTGGCGCCTCACCATCGAGCGCATGCACCACGGCAACCGCCGCATGGGCTGGATCGAAGAGGAGTTCCTGATTTCCGGCGACTACCGCAGCATCCGCACCGCCGCCGAATCCATCTCCGGCCTGATCGGCGCGGGCGCCACCATCCGCCGCGGCGAAAAGTCACAGGCGGTAAAGTCCTTCGCCGAAGCCATCCGCTGGCTGCTCAACGAAGTCGAACGCAACCTCAACAAGCAGCGCTACAAGGGTCTGGGCGAAATGAACCCCGACCAGCTATGGGAAACCACCATGGACCCCGCAGTGCGCCGCCTGCTGCGCGTGCAGATCGAAGACGCCATCTCCGCCGACGAGATCTTCACCACCCTGATGGGCGACAACGTCGAACCCCGCCGCGCGTTCATCGAGGGCAATGCGTTGTATGCGCGGAATATTGACGTGTGAGTTTGTTGTTGTAGAGCGCGAAAGTATGGGGAGCAGCTCCGAGTATTCGGAGCTGACCTCCGAACATTTGATGACTGAAGCCCCGATGCATCACTACGTCAGGGCTTCTGATGCTCCTTCCACACATGGTGGACGACACACAGCCGACGATATGTGTAGAGCGGTGTAGAGCGCCGATTCGTCAAAAAACGACTTCCAACGCCCCTTGATAAAGCCACGGGGCAACTGGCAACGCGTACCAGAGCGCATCAGCTTCAGAGCTCCTCAAATCTTGATGATGGTGTCGCTGTAGAGCGCTACCAAGGGATCGTGGGTCATCAGTCGCATGGGTTCGACAAGCGCCTGGGCCACGAGGATGCGGTCAAACGGGTCTTGATGATGAGCAGCCAGTTCTTCAACCGCGACTGCATGTTCGGCCTCAACAGCCAGGAAGCGATAACCGGATTCACGGAAGTAGCGCACGGCATCCTGGCCGGATACGGGCATGTCGCCCCGGCCAAGCGAATGCTTGATGGCAATTTCCCACACGCTTGCAGTGCTGATCCAGACAGTCGCTTTCGGGGACAGGATCAGTTCCCGCGCCTTCAGTGGCAGCTTGGGGCTATCCGTGATCGCCCACAAGGCAATATGGGTGTCCAGCAACAGGTTCAAGATTGCTCTCCACCCATGAACAGCCTTGCCACTTCATCGTTATGAGCGTCGATGGTATCCGGCACCTCGAACTTACCCTTGGCGACCCCGATACGCTGGCCCATCGGCACTGTATCGATCGGAACCAGCTTGGCGGCGGGACGCCCATTGCGGGCGATGACGATCTCACGCTCTTGTCCCTGTTCGATGGCTTCCACCAAACGGGACAAGGAAGACTTGGCTTGCAACATATTGACAGCTTGCATGGCATGCTCCAAAGACAATACAGTTAGTCTAGTCTAGCTAACCACTGAAGGCCAGCGCGTATCATGCTGCTCGCTTCAATCAGGGCTGCAATTTGTTTCTTTTGGCTGAGCCCTGCCACCGCTATGCCCGTCAATATCCTGAATCTCCTTGCGGGACTTCAAGGAAACCGAGATGGAATTCCATGTATTGGAAGCCTTTCATCCTCAACTATTTCGACGACGAACGGGTGACAAATGCCTTCACCGGTAGTACAAACGAATTCGCGGTGAAAAACTTTTGAACAAGAAACGCCCATGACCGAAGACCAACTCGAACAGGAAACCCTGGGCTGATTCGCCGAGGTCGGATACACCCCGCTCTTTGGCCCCGACATCTCCCCGGACGGCCCGGAGCAGGAGCGGGACGACTACCGTCAGGTTCTGTTGTTCGAGCGTCTTCGCAACGCCATCGCCCGGCTCAACCTTTTTGACGCCGTTGCTGACGGGACGCTCCGCCGCCCCATGGCTTCCCGATGTGAAATCGTCGATTGACAGGGCGGCCAGAGTCGAAGATAGTCCCGTTCGCCGCATTGGACTTCCTATCCTTGGACAACCTGGTAAGCGCCAGCGTAGCGACGCCAGTCACAGTCTCTACCCTGCACTCCTCGCTGTATCTGAATTGCATCATCGCGGTGGAAGAACTCTATCCAGGACGAGAGTGAATAAGCACAGCAGGCGATCAATCAGACCAAGAACAAATCTGGAGTGACGGCCCCGACCCCGGGGCTGCCTTGGGGGAAGAATAATGGAAGTAACGAAGGAGCAGAACATGCAGTTTGGCGGCGAATTCAGGTTTCCATGGCTTGCAGTGCTCTTGAGCCTGATGCTGTTTCTGGGCGTGCTCAGCGCGCCCGCAAGCGCCGCGACCTTCACCTTCTTTCCAGGCAGTGGCAGTGAGAGCATCACTAACGCCAGTACAGCTACCTGGACTGAAAACAGCGAAACCTTGCGATTCGCTGTGACCGGGGCAACGGACTACTATCGCCCTCCTTTTGAATGCGAAGGCTTACTCGGTGTTGTCGGCGGTAACAACTGCTTAGGGTTTGACGAATGGGTCTTGTCGTACGGCCCGAACGGATATCAAACATTCACCGCGACGGTGTCAATTACGGGCAAGGTGTTTGACCTGCACAGCATGGTGATTTCGAGCTGGGGTGGCCCCGCCAACTATGTCATCACCACCAGCAAAGGAGGGAATCAGGGTGGCTCGGTGAGTGGATCGGGCGGCTCGACCTCACCAAGTTTCTCGGGCGCCGAGTTTGATGGCATTTCATCTTTTACGATTCAATTCACCGGCACTGGCTCTGGTGGGGAAAATACGATTTTTGCTCTGCGCGATCTCGAACTTCGTAAGCGTACGACGCGCCCGCCTTCCCTTATCCCTGCGGGGCGTCGGTTTTCTTGATCGGCAGCAGTTCGTCGATGCGGCTGTTGGGCCAGGCAGGT